>Ga0306910_1000038_pt1 | contig 91080 bp, 91 predicted proteins | sample AntRauMFilla2698_FD_190438 | JGI IMG/M metagenome (GOLD analysis project Ga0306910, IMG submission 190438) | Saline lake microbial communities from Rauer Islands, Antarctica - Metagenome Filla 2 #698 (v2) (version 2) | ecosystem: Environmental > Aquatic > Non-marine Saline and Alkaline > Saline ... | reverse complement strand
TATGTCTACTCTGTCGCTCGATAAAGAAGTAGAATCATCAGGATTATGGTAATATTTTTTGAATGTTCCTGTAGTTTGATCTAACCGATTAATTCCGCCTCCTTCTGTCGCTACCCAAATATCACCATTCTTTGCCTCAGCAATTCCACGTACCCAGCTTTCTGAAAGTGAGGTCGTATCAAAAGGGGTTTGCTGATATACTTTGAATTCATGTCCATCGTAGCGATGAAGCCCTTGTTGGGTCGCAACCCAAATAAACCCCTTACTATCTTGTATGATATCTAAAGCGCTGGATTGCTTCAATCCATCACCAATACCGATATTTTCAAATCTCAATGATGGAGCTTCGGTTTGCAGAATAGTCGGGTCTTGCCCCAATTCATTTTGAGCCTCTGCGGAAGTTGTCAGGATCAGCGTTAAAGCAACTAAAAACAGCCATTTTAGATATGGTAATTCAATTATCATATTCATCACTCATACACCTTTAGATAGTTTAACTATGAAATTTGAGCCCTGATTTATTGTGGTTGAAACTTCCATAGTTCCCCCATACTCTTTTTTAATATCGTTGGTAATACTCAGTCCAAGTCCCGTTCCCTGCGTCCCTTTCTTAGTAGTAAAAAACGGATGCAGAATTTTATCCTTCATTTCTTCAGGAATTCCCGGTCCATTATCTTCAATCTCGATATGCACAGAACCATCTATATACTTTGTTCGAGCTATGAGCTTTGGATTACAAGCTTCTGAATTCTGACTCCTGAATTCAGAATTCTCAACCTTCTCCCTCATCACGTCAAAAACGTTATTACACTCATTCACAATCACCCGGAAAAAACCCTCCGCCACCAGTGGAATCTCATTGAGACATCGTTTCATAAATTCCTTGTAAGAAAAGTATAATGCCTCTTCTTTCTTTACATCCATTATCAACCCATCGTTAAAACTTGGTTTATCCGCCTGACCGGAAACCTTCTTAGTGCCCTGCCCCTCGCTTGATCGCTGTTTCTTCACCCTGTCGACCCACTTTTGTTCAGATCACAGAAACAACAACTTCAGTCATCCAGACTGATTTATTTCAGACTAAATCACGATACATTAAAATGTTTATAAATAATAGTGCTAAGTGGATAAAAATCATGTGCCACAACTTTCATTACTTCTCATCTCTACATTACTCTAAACAACAAAATTCGTCAAGAGGTTATGCAGCAATGAATATATCCATCAACTTGGTTCCATTTCATATCTATTAAAATGGTTTTTGGATAATATGAAACAGAAAAGATTTGGTGTTTTATCTTGATGATGAGGTTTTCCAATTACTTAAATAGAAAATTTTGTACTATTAGAAGGGATGGAGCGATAATAAACAGTTAACGATTGCAATGAAATATCACGTTCTGATTTGGAGTCTTATATTTTCCTGGGCAGGAATTCTTTCGGCACAGGATTCCGGTATCTCTGAATTATCACGTCGCCCCGATACGCTTGTTAATACAAAAACTATCTATGCTGTTTTGCCACCCTCAAATTACGCGGGACTTCACCTCAAAGACCGAAAAATACTTGGATTAATTAGTAGCCTTGCTTGCCGCGGACGCGTAAAACTCAATACGAGATTTAATACAGTTGAGTATGATAAAGGCAAATCCACAACCATCACAGTGGACGATATGAGCATTATTCTTACAGATTTTCACAGTCCGCTTATTAAGAATATTACGGTTTTAGCTTCTGGAGATCGTGTTTTTCAGCTGCATATCAACTCCGCTATGATGAACCGGCTTCGGATACCCTACCTGCTCAATATTTACTCAATTGAGAAATCATCCTACATTGACGACGAACTCACTATTGACAGTTATATCTGGCGAATGGAAGATGCCGAAGGGCTGCTTATGGATTATTCACTGTCCGATCACGAGATCTATCTTTCAAATCCATGGCGGGAAGCTGAAAATAATTCTCAATTTCTGGGTAAGATCGATCCCAATAGTGATCATCCCCTGACCGAACCGGCTAAGTCACATGGTTACCATGCCTTTACCATGGGTGGATATCTCTGGGAAAATGTTCCGAATCCGTCGATCGGATTCCTGTGGCTTCAAAACTATTTCGCCGGAGTCTCAGCCCTTTCCCAATATCTAAACTCTGATATTCAATCGATACAAGATCAGATCAGGGAAGATGAGAATGGCGCAAAACTGATCGAAAAAACCACGCAGCTTTCGGCTGATAATATCCTCATTAACACACAGCCGCTACTTTTCGATACGGGATTGTTTAGCGGACGACCGGCTTCGAAAATGGTGATTAACTCTAACATGAATGTCGGCATGACAGTAACTGAATGGAATAAATCACACCCTAAAGATGCTGAAGTATTTGAACAATTAGAGAAATCGCGGGCTTTTCAACGCATTCAAAATATTGGGCCGAATGAGGGGAATAATTAGAAAAGATTATTCTGAATTTGCCTTTCGCTTTACCTCATACACTATCTGAGGCTTCTTTTTATTTCGCATGGTGATTTCACTCACTTTCTCACAATCAAAACTATCTTTCATTAGTTGATAGCACTGTTCATTCACCAAAATTTGCCCTTTTTCAGCTGCTGCCTGTAGCCGGGCTGCCGTATTTACGGTATCACCAATTACAGTATAATCGAGCCTGCGCAGCGTAGATGAGCCAATATTTCCCCAAACCATTTCTCCGCAGTTAATTCCGATACTCAGCTGTGGATTGGCGTACAGTTCATCTGTCTGATATTCAATATCTTTGAACTTCTGCTGAATGACCAGACAGCAGGCAACGGCCCGTTCCAAATGCTTATCATCTTTGAATGAAGCCATTACTGCATCACCCAAAAATTTGTCCACAATACCGTTGTGCTTGATGACTTCCTGGACAATAACATCGAAATAGCTATTGAGCATGGTTACTACTTTTTCCGCGGGCTCATTTTCACTTATGGAAGTGAATCCGCAGATATCAATAAATGCTACTGATCCGTCCTCCAATTCATTTTCAAACAGCGATTGCTCCACCTCTCTCCCGCTCATAAAATTCAACACGGTTTCATCCACGTACATACGTAAAATATTGTTTTCCTTAAATGCTTCGAGCGTTTTTTTGAGTTCAGAAATGTGATCAACTGTTTTATCGATCGTAATTTGCAAATCCTTGAAGTCGATGGGTTTGGTCACAAAATCGAACGCCCCACGGTTCATGGCTGTCCTGATATTTTGCATATCCCCATAAGCCGACACCATTACGGTTTTAATAAGCTTGTGATTATCCTTCAGCCGTGACAAAAACGTCAAACCATCCATCACAGGCATGTTGATGTCGCTCAAAATCAGATCTATATCGGGCACATCGATTAATTTTTGAAGTCCGTCTTTCCCGTTTTCAGCAAAAACAAATTCATACTCATCCTGTTTGATCTGTTTTCGGAACCGCTGTTTCATCAACAGCTTGAGATCTTCTTCATCATCAATGACAAGTATTTTTACCATCCTGTTTCGCTTATTCCTGACTCTTACGTTATATGTTGACCGGCAAACCCCATAATTCAACTATTCAGGAATTTTTATGTGAAAGAATTTCTTTCACCACGCTGTTTTTTATCATTTTCCTGAAAGAATTCTTACTTCTTCAAATGGTTTTTACCACGCGATAATCTATCACAAATTTTTTATGAAACCACAATTTTCCACATTAAGCAGTTTGCAACTCGCAACATCAAGACTCCCGGTTAGTTACCTCATTTAATAGAACAGATGGTGATTATTAATTATTCCCGCTTTTATTGAATTCTATATTCATTTTGACCGTTGAAATAGTACGTAAATTATTCTTAAATCATCTGCTGCAAACACTATGGATATTTCAGAAAAACACGCCATCGTAACCGGAACAAGCAAAGGAATCGGGCTCGCCATTTCTAAAAAGCTGATCGATAAAGGAGTTGTCGTAGCCGGATTCAGCCGCTCAAAACCAGTTGATAAAGAACTTCTGTCAAGCAAGAATTTTCACCACATCAGCGTCGATTTGACCAAAGAGGATGAGGTTGATGACGCTTTTAAATCAGTACAAGAACTATTTGACGACACCATCCACTTTTTGATCAATAACGCCGGAAAAGGTTACAAAGGGCCAACGCACGAAATGTCATCAGAGGACTGGAGAAATCTGTTTGATTTGAATGTTCACGGACTCTTCTACGTAACCAAACGCGTACTGCCTCTGATGCAAAAACAACAATTCGGTCATGTGATTAACATCTCATCCGGCGCCGGAACCAACGGAATTGCAGAGATGACCGCCTATTCAGCTTCCAAACACGCTGTAGTGGGAATATCTGACTCACTCCACAAAGAGTACCGAAACGATGGCATTAAAGTCACATGCCTATCACCCGGCTCGGTTGATACCGGATTTTCAGCCTCGAATAAAAACAAGCTCAAACCGGAAGAGATGGCCGATTCAGTCGCCCACATTTTAAGCATGCCTCAGAACTTTCACTATACAGATGTGCAGGTTCGTCCGCTTCAGCCGTAGAAAGTTTTTTAAAAAACAATAAAATCTGACAGATAAAGTATTTCTGGACATATTCTGTCGACCGTTAGACTTTAGAAAAAGTATGCTTCAAAACAGACTTCGTGCATATCTATGTTAAGTTTATACTTAATAAGATAACTTAATTATATATAACGTTTGATTACCCTGCAATTCGAAAATTCTATTTTCGTATTTCGGGGTAGATTCTTGAAACTAATTAAGTACTTAAAGGCTCTATTTGATTTCTTATGGGTAATGTGAATTGGTGAATCAACAAATTTTGTTTTGTTCCAAAAAGAAGGGGGAGAAAATAATCATACTACAAAATGTAGTCCATTTTTATAACTGGTTATTCTTTATAGATGAACGAACTCATATAACTATATTTCAAACTTTGATGATATTAAGAGCCATCGGCTCGACTCATTTCATAAGCCGGAATTCATTCCGGTGATACCTAAAACTGCCCTACCTACTGAGTGCTGTAAGCACGGAACATGTAAAGACAGGTCGTACCTACGGCACTTACTTATTTGGTGTAGTTAACTACCCCCGGAATGCCCCAACGGGATCGCGTCGCGGAATTCCGGGTTACGGGATATGTCGTCCGCCACGCGGCGGAGCACTCAAACCCTGAATAATCAATAAATTAAATCATGTTATTACCAAATACTCGCTTTCAAATACCCATGTTCTTCCATATAGCCCTACTTAAAATACCACCTCTCAAAAAAGTCTTTACCGTAATTCCTTTTACTCAATAAAACGATGCTCACAAGCTGCAGAGCAGCACAACATATGGTAGCCGTAAAAGTGTCCACCTGATCCCAAAGGCTCCGGACGGGGCGATACCAAAGACATAGCATAGCAAAATGGGCGATTTTTTTAACTAAATAAACCCAATGCACCTATTCCCTTTTTTCAAGTAAAAATCATGGACATGTTGATACTAACAGAACCAACTTTCCCCTTTACATCCCTTTACTTGCCATCTACTTTTTTTTGATTAGATTCTCACATCATTTCTAATCTAATCTCATGTCACTTACTATGAAACACATTTCAGTACTTCTTGTGCTGTTGCTTTTTAGCGGTTTATCCGCTCTGAAAGCTCAGACACAAGCCTTTACAGGTGCGCATATAATTCCCATAGATGGCGAACCTATAGAAAATGGAACACTACTAATTGAAAACGGCAAGATTTCAGCAATCGGAACAGCTTCTGAAATTTCTGTCCCTGACAACGCAAACGTGACTGATCTTTTAGGAAAAGTTGTCATGCCGGGATTAGTAGATTCACATTCCCACATTGGAAACGGCTCAGGAGGCGATCGTTCTTCAGCTCTGCATCCCGAAGTCAGAATTTATGACGCTATTGATGTCCGTGCCGATGCTATTAAGAAAGCACGCGCGGGAGGAATAACTTCTGTAAATGTGATGCCAGGTTCTGGTCATTTGATGAGTGGTCAAACCATCTACCTCAAACTGCGCAATGCCAATACCGTCGATGAAATGCTGTTTGTGGATGATCCCACCACCGAAGTTTTCGGAGGAATGAAGATGGCAAACGGGACAAATTCAATCAGGGGAACAAGTGGTTTTCCGGGAACACGTGCAAAATCGGCGGCTATGGTTCGCGAGTTATACCTCGAAGCCCAGCAGTACCGTCAGCAAATTATTGATGCCGATGGCGATGCTGAGAAAATGCCCAAAAGAGATCTGCGCATGGAAGCGCTGGTTCAGGTGTTAAACGGTCAGCGCATAGTGCATAATCACACGCACCGCCACGATGATATTCTCACCGCTATTCGCCTGGCGAAAGAGTTTGGCTATCGTATGGTTCTTCATCACGTAAGTGAAGGCTGGAAAGTTGCTGAAGAGATCGCAGAGTCGGGTTTTCCCGCATCCATCATTGTGCTCGATTCTCCCGGCGGAAAAATGGAAGCCGTTGATCTGATGTATAAGACAGGCAAGGTGCTTGAAGATGCCGGCGTAACCGTTGGATATCACACCGACGACGGAATCACTGATTCCCGCGTATTTCTGCGTTCAGCCGCGTTTGGTGTTCGTGCCGGAATGAGCCGGAAAACCGCTCTTGAGGCCGTGACCATCAACAATGCTAAAATGATGGATATTGATGACCGAACCGGAACGCTCACTCCCGGAAAAGACGCTGATTTTATTGTCCTGAGCGGCGATCCGCTAAGTGTTTACACAACAATTGAGCAAACATGGATTGAAGGGAATCAGGTGTATGATCACACCAATCCTGAGCACAACAAATTCATGACCGGCGGAATGGACGTATTTCGCGGTGATATTGTCCATACTCATCACGACCATTAATCAGGAGAAAATCTACTTATGAAACGATTTTTAACACTTTCAGCGCTTAGTTTCATCATCCTGATCGGTTTTTCAGGAATAGATAAGCTATTCGCTCAAAATTACTACATCACAGCCGACACGCTGTACACCATGGCCGGAGATCCCGTTATTGATGGCGTTGTGTTAGTCAAGAACGGCAAAATTGAACGCACCGGGAAAGCTTCATCGATCAAAAAGCCCAAAGGATATGAAGAACTTTCTGCTGTGGTTGTCACACCCGGATTTATTGACGCTCATTCTGTAGTCGGACTTGCCGGAATCTACAATCAGGATGCAGATCAGGATCAACTGGAAACGTCTGACCCGATTCAGCCCGAACTGCGAGCCTACGATGCCTACAATGCACGCGAAGACCTTGTCGTGTTTCTCAGAAATCTGGGAATTACCACAGTTCACACCGGTCACGGACCAGGAGCGTTAATCAGCGGTCAAACCATGATTGTAAAAACCACAGGTGAAACGGTTGATGAAGCCGTGATAAAACCACAGCATATGGTAGCCATGACGCTCGGCTCCAACCTCGATAGTGATTTCAGTAAACCGGGCACCCGGGCAAAACAGGTTGCGATGCTTCGGGAAACCTTTGTAAAAGGCCAGCAGCATCTGCAAAAAACAAAGGATGAGCGCAAAGAGAAACGTGATCTTAAAATGGAAGTGATTGCCGATCTCCTTGAGGGTAAACTCAGCGCGCTCGTCACCGTTCACAAAGCTCAGGACATCATGACGGCCATACGCCTCTCAGAAGAGTTTGGATTTGATTTGGTCCTCGATGGCGCTGCTGAAGCTTATACGTTGTTAGATGAGATCAAGGAAGCCGGTGTTCCTGTTGTGGTTCATCCCACAATGATCAGAACTTACGGCGATGCCACACATGCAACGCTCGACAATGCCGCGAAGCTCCACAAAGCGGGAATTCCATTCTATTTCCAGAGTGGATATGAAGGATACGTTCCCAAAACACGCGTGGTGACTTTTGAAGCAGCGGTTGCAGTAGCCAACGGATTAGACAGAACAGCCGCACTTAAAGCGCTGACGATTCAAGCAGCTAAATTCCTCGGACTCGCAAAATCTGTCGGCTCGCTCGAAAAAGGCAAAGACGCTGATATTGTACTCTACAACGGCGACCCGTTTGAATACACCACGAATGTGGAAAAAGTACTTATTAACGGTAAGATTGTGGCTGAAGAGGGGATTTAGCCAGACGTTATGCGGGACGGCAGAGACCGTCCCCGGAGTTTTATGTGAGACAGACAATCCTGTGTGTGTGCGTCATTCCGGCCTCAGTGCCGGAAGGTGGTACAGGCAACCAGGCATAAAATAAACTCATAAATAACAATACCACCTAATACATAGCAGGTCAAACCACATCCCAAAGTTATAACATTTGGACAGGTCAGATTCCGGAATATATCCGACACCGAAGGCGCCGCGAAGCGAAATGACGGTGGGGTCGAACATCTTTGCCTAAGCTAACGTCATTCCGGCCTCAGTGCCGGAAGGTGGTACAGCCAACCAAGCATAAATTAAGCTCATATGCTTTAACACCATCTGGAACTTAGCAGGTCAAATAATCTCCCACAGCTTAAACCTCTGGGCAGGTCAGATTCCGCCCCGAGGCTTCGGGGCGGAATGACGTTAATCTAACCTTTATTGCTTATACAAACGTAATTCCCATGCCGGTGCCTTAACACGGCACAGCCAACAAGCCATAAACTCCAATCACAAGTCACAATACCACTCAAAGGACGGCTCAGCCGTCCTTTTTTTATGATGGAATTTTGCGCATAATACACGTGTTTTCTACATCACAGATAAAACATCTCTCTGCAAATTTCTCGCAATGAAAATTCGTTATACCCAATTCAATCCGGAAGATTTCAACAACCGGAAAAGTCCGTTTAATAAGCTCAAGGACATATTTGATCAGCTCCTCATGATCTCCGGCGGAGATGTATCCCAGGCCTTAAAATGGCTTACCGATCTGGATAAGGAATATGACATCCTGAAAAATGAGGATTACTCCATCGCCGAATTCATTCAGGACCTCCAGGATCAGGGTTTTATTAAGATGGATGAAGATGAAGGCAAAGTCATTATGACTGCCAAAAGTGAAATCTCCATTCGTAAAAGCGCCTTCAGGGATATTTTTAAGAATTTGAAAAAAGGAGCATTGGGCCAGCATCAAACGCCCTACACCGGAAGAGGTAAAGAGCGTCAACCTGAGACAAGATCGTATCAGCCGGGAGATGATATCGCTCATCTCGACAAAACGGGCAGCATCATGAATGCTCTCAAACGAACCTCCATCGACAACTTCAATCTGCGTGAAGACGATCTGCAAATCCACGAAACGGATCATTTCACCGGTGTGGCCACCGTTCTCCTTATCGACCTGAGTCACTCTATGATTCTCTACGGAGAAGACAGAATTACGCCCGCCAAGAAGGTAGCGTTGGCTCTGAGCGAGCTTATCATGACGGAGTTCAGCAAAGACAGCCTCGACATTATCGCATTCGGCGACGATGCCTGGGAGATTTCGGTCAAAGATCTACCCTACCTCGAAGTCGGGCCTTTTCACACCAACACAAAAGCGGGACTTGAGCGCGCGAGAAGTTTATTACAACATCGCAAATACGCCAACAAGCAAATTTTTATGATTACGGATGGAAAACCCTCCGCGATGTTTGAAGGTGCCAAACTCTACAAAAACTCATTCGGATTGGATCGAAAAATTGTAAATAAAGTGCTTGATGAAGCTGTTCAGTGCCGAAAAGAGAAAATATCCATCACTACCTTTATGATCGCCCGCGATCCCTACCTCCAAAAGTTTGTCAACCAGCTTACAGAGGCCAATAAAGGACGAGCCTATTATACCGGGTTGAATAATCTGGGAGAATTAATTCTGGAGGATTATATCTCCAACAGGAAAAAAAGAATGTAGCAGTAAAATGAGAAGCACACACCTCCAAGGTTTGGCAAACCTTGGAGGTGTGTGCTTCTCATTTTGCAAAAAAAAGCCGTTTACATTGAATCAGATTCAACATAAACGGCTTTCTCTATATTTAGAAAGATTCTTTCTGTTCGTTACAGATCGAGCTCTGTCATTACATCTTCAGTAATGTCGTATTTCTCCTGAGCGTCGTCTGAAGCATAGAGAATAATCATATCACCGTTGCTTGTCATGGCATTAAATACGTAAGTCAAACCCTGATTATCAGAGACAGTTTGAATGGCGATCTGAACCTTTTCCAAGAGAGGCCCCATTAACTCAGCCTGTTTTTGCTGCAATTCCTGCTGATAAGTTTGCTCAAACTGCTGAAGCTCTTGCTGCATTGTCTGAAGACGTTGCTCTTCTTTGGCTCTGGCATCGTCGGATATTACAGCCTGCTTTTGTTCGTAAGCCTGCATATCTGCCATAAAGCTTTGCTGCTTTTCCTGAAACTCTTTCTGCTTCTTCTCAGCGAAGTTCTTGAGACGGCGATCAACCGCGTACATCTCAGGCATTTTTGAAAGCACTTCCTGGGGATTCACATATCCGATCTTCAGTTCAGTGCTTTGAGCTGATACATTTGCCAGTGCAAAAGCAAAGGATACAAATAATAAAACGAGTGCGATTGTAAGTTTTTTCATGATATCGATACTATTTTTCAATGGATTTACTGAGTTACCTTGGCCAGTACTTCTGATGTAATGTTCAACTCATCTTCTTTCGTTTTATCAACGTGGAGGATGATTGAATCACCTGAATTCGTTCCGCTGTTGAATACAAAATCAAGTTCCTGCTCCTCAGATACCGTAACTATGGCATCGTTGATTTTATTCATAATAGGCTGAAAGAGAGAAGCTTGTTTTTCCTGAACCTGTGAACGAATACTGCTGTCCAGCTCCTGGAGCTCCGTCTGAAGTCCCATAAGCTTTTGTTGCTCTGAAGTATTTTGCTGCTCACTGAGTACTTCAGCGCGACTTTGATAATCCTGAAGCGCGGCCTGATATGCACGTTGTTTTTCAGCAATTGACTGTTGCTTTTCCTGAATAAAGGTTTGCAAAGTAGCCTGCGCAGCTTGTGCTTCAGGCATCTGTGCAATCACTTCCTGCGGATTTATATAGCCAATTTTCAATTGAGCCTGTGCCAGCACAGGTATTAGCAGGGCAAAAACTGCAAGTGTAAGTCGTCGTGTCATGTGTCTGTTAAACGTGAATGTTACTATGTTTTATTTCTATTTCTTCCGGCTAACGCTTCTGAATCCAATCTGTTTTACAGAAATTGCTACCGTTCGTCAATATCTTCAATATCAATTCCCATCTCAAGGAGTACATCCTCAGAAATATCCCACTCCGGATTGGTATATAAAAACATATAATCTCCGGTGCGGTCAAAAACGTAATCAAATTTATCCCGCTCACTTATAAAGTTAACGGCTTCGAGCACGCGTTGCTGCAAGGGTTCTAAAAGCTCCTGCTGACGGCGAAAATATTCACCATTCGGCCCGAATTTTTGCGTTCTGAAACTCTCGAGTTCTTTCTTCTTCTGCTCTATCTCTTTTAATTTCTGCTCTTTCACCTCGTCGGTATATAGAATCTCTTTGGCCTCAAACTCGGTCTCAAGATCTTTAATCTCATTCTGCATCTCAGAGATTTCCGTCCGCCACTGATTGGTGAGTACACTCAACCGCTCATTAATACCATTATACTCCGGAATATTGCTTAGGATATACTCAGAATCGATGAATCCGATTTTCTGTTGAGCAACAGAACTCAACGGAAGGCAAAACAAAACTGCCAGAAATAATGCGGAAGCGGAATATGTGGGCTTATATGATTTCATGATTAAAACGCGGGACCAATATTGAAGAGAAATTCCCATTTACCAGGACGCACATCTGTGTTAGGAATACCGTCGAAGCGATAGCCATAACTCAGGTCAATTAAGCCAAGAATTGGTAGATAGAAACGCACACCAAATCCTGCTGCTCGTTTTACATCAAAGGGTGAAAAATCATTAAAGCCATTGTAAGCCTGACCTGCATCGGCGAACATATACGGTATAAACTGCATCTGCTCATTTTGTACCAGCGGATAGCGCATTTCAGCCATGTATTTTACGTAATTATTTCCACCAACAGCTGAACCGGCGCTGTTAATCGGAGAGATAGAACCGCCCGTTCCTCCGGGATAGCCTCGTAAATCAATGTTATCGCGGGTAAAGGTTTGGCGCTGCTGTAACGGTGTTCCACCAAGATAATATCGCTCAAACGGTGATTTATCTTCACTGGATAAATATCCCAGATGACCGAATTCTGTACCACTGGTAAATACAAGTTTGGCGACTACAGGTACGTGAAACTGAAATTTGGCTTCTAATTTATAATACTGAGCAAAATTACCCAACGGGGGAGCAACTTCACCACTCAGGGTCAACTTAGAACCTTGTGTTGGAGAGATGAAATTATCAAGTGAATTACGCTCTAAAATTTGCTTGAGAGAGAGAACGTAGAATTTACCATCCTCGTTAAAAAATGACCCTGTAACATCATAAGCCTGATATTGGAGAGCGGTCGTGTGCGTAAAGTAATCATCCGGAAATTCAAGACGCTGACCATACGAAACCGAGCTTGAAAAAACTTCATCACGTGTTGCTCTTGTTTTATACAACGAATAGGAAGCGCTCAATCCAAGTGAATTCGGCTGTCCTAACAACCAGGGTTCCTGAAATGAAAGACTGAAATTTTGATATCCCTGACCGGTAATCTGTGCGCCGAGAGACAATTTTTGCCCGTCACCACTGGGCAATGGCGTCCACGCATCCCAGTTATTAACATTTTGTATGGAGAAGTTGTTGAAGTTCAGTCTTGTTGAGAAGATTAAACCAACCTGCGGACCGCCATAACCACCTTGCAGCTCAAAGTTATCGGTTCCGGCCATCTCTCTCATCCGATAAAAGATACTCACTTCTTTCGCCTGATAATCATAATCAAGTTCCGGCTGAATACTTTCGGGAACGAAGTAAGAAAGGGTGGACAATTCACGCAGTGAACGCTGAATATTGGTTCTGGAATATTTTGCGCCGGGAACAGTTCTGAGATTTCTTCGAATCACATTATCGTGTGTTCTGGTGTTTCCACTGAAATCAACTACCTGTATAGTTGCTACTTCATCCTCATTTATAGTGAACTTAAGATCGAGTGAGTCTACACCAACTACGTTAATATCTTTCTGAATCTGCATAAACAGATATCCCACATCCTGATAAAGACTGGTAACATCTGAGTTGTTTTTGTTGATGTTCAGATTTTGCTCAAAAAGTTCCTGATTAAATACATCTCCCTTTTTGAATCCAAGTGCCTGAGTCAAACGCTCATCTTCATACACAGTGTTTCCTTCCCACTCAATATCCCGAACATAGTAACGCGGGCCTTCGTGGATTGATAATTGTACAAACACGCGTTCTTTATCATCCTGTTCGGCTGTCCAGACGGAATCGCTTTTGATTCTGAAATCACGAAATCCCTCTCTTCTGTAAAATCCTTCCAGATTTGCTTTTGATTCTTCGAGCTTTTCTTTCGTCAGCGTTTCTTTCGACCAGAATCTCCACCAGCGACGCTCTTTCAGCTCGCCCATAGCTTTTCTGAGATCCTTGCCACTGAACTCCTCATTGCCTTTAAATCGGATATCAACAACGCGTAATCGCTGTCCTTTCTTTACATTGAACACCAGCCGGACTCGGTTGCGCTCTTCATCCACCACTTTTTCTTTCACTTTTACTTCGGTGTACCACCAGCCACTTTCTTTAAAATAGCGTTTGATGGTTTTCACCGTTTGCTCAACGGCTCCGTCTGTTATAGCAAAACCATTCATGAGCGGAATCATCGGTTTCAGCTCATCCTTTTCATCGTCTTTTACATTTTTGAGCTTGTATCCCTGAAGACGAGGCTGTGGTTTGAGCACAACTTCCAGAAATACTGAACTCCCGACTTTTTGGGTGATATACACCTTAACGTCAGAAAATAATCCTGTGCGATAAAGCACTTTTACAGCATTTGAAATACCGGGTCCGGGTATGCGAATCTGTTTTCCCTCTTCCAGTCCTGCAGTTGCAACTATAAACGCCCTGTTTTCTTCAACTCCGCGTACAACAACCTCCTGAATAGTATATGTTTGAGGCTGACTCTGAGATGGATCTTCAAGATTTAAAAGAGGCTTGTCCTGTGCTGACAGCGGACTTAAGGTCCCTAAAAAAAGCAGCAACAGTAACGTTCTAAAGATTATTTTTGAATGCACTAAGGATAGTTTTAATTGTGAGTCGATGGCTGAAACGTTGAAAGCCGAATCAATATTTTGTCGGTTGATGTGATTGCCTCCACAGCAGGATAATTTCATAAAGTATTCAAACGCTCTTTCTCGTCGTTATCGGGTTCTATCTGTTCTGATGTTTTACCAAATCTACGCTCCCTGAACTGATACGACTGTATTGCTTTATAAAGTTCTCTCCTTCTGAAATCAGGCCAGTAGGTTTTGGTGATATATAATTCAGAGTAAGCAAGTTGCCACAGCAAAAAATTACTCAGACGATATTCGCCGCTTGTTCTGATAATCAAATCCGGGTCGGGAATATCGGCAGTTGTCAAATGATCACTAATGAGTTGATCATCAATTTGGTTGGGGGTGACTTCCCCTTTTTTCACTTTTTCTGATATGCGCTGTACGGCCTGAACAATATCCCAGCGGCCTGAATAGCTCAAAGCCAGACACAGATGCATCCGGGTATTATCTTTAGTGAGCTCCATGCCCTCTTCAAGTTCAACACGACATTTTTTAGGAAGTCGTTCTGTCTGACCGATTGTTACCAGCTTTATATCGTTTTTATCGAGGCGTTTGGCCTCTTTTCTTAAAGCACGTATCAAAATCTGCATCAGAGCACCAACTTCAGATTTTGGGCGCTCCCAGTTTTCAGTGGAGAATGCGTAAAGCGTAAGATATTCAACTCCGATCTCAGCGCAGGCTTCCGTGATTTCACGAACCGAATCCACCCCGGCTTTATGGCCGAATATTCGGACATTGCCTTTAGTCTTGGCCCAGCGCCCGTTTCCATCCATAATGATGGCTATGTGCTTCGGGATAGAGCCATTCTCTTTGAGGAAATTTTGGACCTCCTCGTCGTTAAATGAGCCTTTATCTGGTATTTCGATAGATTGATTCAAAGGTTGTGCAACGATATATTTGAAAGCTTGGAATAATAAAGCTTTATTTAACGGTTTTCAACATCAGCCCTTTAATCGTTTGCCTAAACTGATCATTTCTATAGCCGCGGTTGCGACTTCCGCTCCTTTGTTTCCGGCTTTTGTTCCTGCCCGCTCAATAGCCTGTTGAATGGTGTCGGTTGTAAGTACACCAAACAGTACCGGAAGTTCAAGTTTAAGATTCAGGTCCGCGATACCTTTGTTCACTGCCTGACACACGTAATCGAAATGAGGAGTATCTCCTTTTATCACGCACCCAATGGCAAGAATGGCATCATACGATTTCGCTTTTGATGCTTGCAAAGCCGTTAACGGCAGCTCATACGAACCCGGGCAATAGATAATGTCGATCTGCTCTTTAGGCAATCCATGCCTTGCGAGGGTGTCCACCGCTCCCTCTACCAAACGCTCAGTAATAAACGCGTTCCATCGAGAAACAACAATACCAACACGGGCATCATCAGAAATGGTAAAATCTCCTTCAATAATATTCATAATACTCTTAATTGACAGTTAGTGCTCTTCGTTCTAAAATCTGCTGTACCCAATTCGGGTTTATGGCCACGATGCCAAATTGTGACTCTTCCATACGCGATCGGCCGTGAAAATCAGATCCTCCGGTTTTCAACAGGTCATAATAATCGGCCAGTTGTTCAAATTTCTTTTGAAAAGCATATTGATGTGAAGGATGAATGACCTCAATGCCATCCAATCCAACGTCAATCATCTTCTCAATTTCTTTAGTGGAAATATTCCTTCCGGGATGGGCAATTGATGTAACTCCACCCGCGAGATGAACTTTCTTTATAATCTGAGAAACGTCGAGGTGATCACTCTTCACATATCCGGGTTTATCATTTCCCAGATACTTATAAAATGCTTCTTTAAAATGACGTACATATCCTTTATTCCGCAACGCTACCGCGAGATGTGGCCTCGATATTACAGCTCCGTCGGCTATCTCTTTAACATCATCCATCGAGAGATGGACATCCATCTGCTCAAGCTGCTTTACCATGGCCTCAGCACGATCTTCCCGCAAATTTCGCTGAAAATCCACCAATTCAAGCATTAATGTGGATTTTGGATTGAAATTGTAAGCAAGTAGATGAACTTCACGACCTTCAAAATCAGCGGTAAACTCCGCTCCCGGAATCACTTTTATATCCGTGTCTTTCGTGGCTTCACAGGTTTCTTCATAAGCCTCGTAGGTATCGTGATCTGTAATTGATATGGCTGCCAGATTGCGCTTTTTTGCTCGTTCCACAATCTCAGCGGGTGAGAATCTTCCGTCGGAGTAATAGGTATGGATATGAAGGTCAGCTTTTCTCACTATCGACGGCTTTCAGGACTTAAAATTGAATTATAACGATCCGTATCGAACAAAATACTGCGGGCAGAGTCAATCATTTCATCTTTTTGAAGCAATAGCGGATAGCGATATTCATTTTCCACAAAACGATGGAGGAGTTCTTTATACAGCTCGCGCTTCAGCGTCATCTCTTCCCTTGTGAGTTGAGCTGTTTTATATTCATCAATTTTATTTCTGAGTATCTGAACTTCTTCTTCCACAGAAACACTTGTCTCAATTTTCTCAAATTCACGAATTAACTGCTCAAGTCGCTGCTCGGTTTTGGTTGAATATGAAAAATCTACTTCATTGAGATAGGTAAGAAACCGGGGATAAACATCCATTTCGATAGTTTCCCAGGTTACCGTATCCGTTTCAGCCACAATTTGATTGGCGAATCTAAAATAATGTCCCTGTTGTAACAGTGCTATTAGAAGTGGGTTATTGTCGTCGGGCGTAAGATAAATATCGGGTTCTATTCCAATTCCGTCAAAAACAGAACGACCGTTTCGTGTTTTAAACTCTGTTCTGAGTGAATCGGAAATAATGCTGCTGCTGTTTCTGGTAGCGTGATTATACTCCAGTTTTTGAATACTTCTGCCGCTTGGAATGTAATATTTACTTGTAGTGATTTTCAGCGCGTTATTGTAACTGATAGGCTTTACAGTCTGAACCAGCCCTTTACCAAAACTCGATTGGCCAAGTATTACCGCGCGATCTAAATCCTGAAGGGCTCCGGCAACGATCTCACTTGCGCTCGCACTGCCTTCATTCTGTAATACCACCACGGGAAGTGCATCAAAAACAGGTGGCTCACTTGTGAAAAAGGCTTGATTATTCCGCTCTATTCGTCCTTTTATGCTTACAACTTCCTGATCAGAACCTATAAATTTATCCACCAGTCCAACAGCCTCGTCTAAAAGTCCGCCGGGGTTATTGCGCAGGTCGAGAATAACCCCCTCAACTGTTCCGGCTTTTTTAAATTCCACTAACGCAGAACGAACTTCCTCAGAAGCATTTTGACTAAACTGACTCAGGCTGATATATCCGAGCTTTTGATCTTCATCTAAGAAACCAAAATATCTTACGGCATTTACATCAATCCGCTCGCGCGTAAGAGTAAAATGGAGTGACTCATCAACGCCATATCGTTGAACCGTTATTGTGATTTCAGATCCGGGTTCACCATACATTAAACCCTCAAGATCGCGTGACGTCAGCTCCTTCACTTCAATCTCATTGATGTGCGTGATAACATCACCCGCCCGAACTCCTCTTCTGTAGGCGGAGTATCCTTCCATAGGCGAAATCACCACAAATTCACCCTGACGAATACCAATATCCAAGCCAACTCCGGCGTATTTGCCCGTGGTCATGATATCCATCTGTTGATTTTGATTGTCATCAATCAAAACCGTGTAGGGATCGAGCGTTTCGAGCATGGCTTCAAGGCCGTGCATCATCAAATTTTCAGGATCCACATCATCTACATAGCGTAACGATATTTCGGTAAAAACCTCGCTAAAAATGGTGAAGTTTTTCTTGATCTTGAAATAAACATCATTATCGGATACTGCGGCCCCGGTGAAAAGCAGAACGACAGCGCCGATGGGAATCCAAAGAAGCCGTGATGGTTTAGTGAAAAAGGTTTTCAAATTATGAAGTGCTTACTTATTTCTTTCTGATTTTGAGTGTCTGTCCCGGGTAGATGCGGCTTCCGCTGATATCATTAAACTGTCGAAGTTCACTGATGGAAACATCAAAAGAGCGGGCGATTTCGTACAGACTGTCATTTCTACGTACCTGATAGACTTCATAGCCATCATTGCTTACGGTAGATTGTTCGGCACGGGCGATTCCGCTTCTGCCTAATCGCTGTTTTTTGGCGAAACTCAGATCATCAATCCCCTGATAGTTGCTTTTCTTAGAATTCGGAACATAAATCACCAAACGTTGTCCGGCTCTGATCATATTGCTTGTGCTATTCCATGAGCGAATTTTCCACGCATAGGTGTTGTACCATTCAGCGATATGACCGATTGTATCACCCGGTTTAACGGTGTAGTACAATTTAGCGGTGTTTGCTGGTTGAGAAACATTGCTTTTAGAAGCGGTGTAGCGATTGCTTGAGCTCCTTGTTCCCGCTTGCTTAACTTCTGTTCCTTCAGGAACCGGAATTACAATTTTCTGTCCCGGGTAAATTCTTGTAGATAAACCATCATTGCTCAAATAGAGATCACGAACGGAGACGCCGTAAGCGTTGGCAATTTTTCCAAGCCATTCTCCACGGGCAACAGTGTGCACAAAGAGTTGCTTTTGAGCTTCTTTTGGAAGTTTATCTACATTTTCTTCGAATTTTTCTTTCGTTCCGGCAGGGATTCTTAATACATAAATATCATCTCCCGGAGGGGTTGCCCAGCGGCGTAATTCAGGATTGTACTCCTTGAGTTCATCCGCCGTAATATCGATAAGCGCGGCAAGATCTTTCAGCTGATATGAGCCGGTGATTTCTGTGGTTTCGTAACTGAAAGGCTCAATATCGTACTCTTCCTGAAATCCAAACTGTGTGGGATTTGTAGCGATAATAAACGTAGCGATGAAGGAAGGAACATATCCACGTGTTTCACGAGGTAAATACGGGTAAGCGGCCCAATAATCTTCCACACCACCTGCATTTCTGATTGCCCGCTTGAGTCCGCGCGGACTAATATTGTAGTTCGCCATAGCCAGATGCCAATCTCCCCAAATATTGTAGAGATCGCGAAGGTGTTCGGCCGCAGCTTGCGTTGCTTTAATTGGATCACGTCGCTCGTCAACCCACCAGTTTACATCCAATCCGTACACTTTGCCCGTTGCGGCTATAAATTGCCACATACCAACAGCGGCAGCGTGACTTCTGGCAACCGAATTAAGACCACTCTCAATCATGGCAAGGTATTTCAATTCATCGGGAACGCCCACGTCGGCAAGAATCTTCTCCATCATCGGGAAATATTTCTCTGAGCGCTGAAGCCATGTTTCCATGATTTCAGGGCGCTTTATCCACAGATAAGCGAGGTGATTATTCACCTGACGATTCTGGAAAATCGGAACATCTGTCCTGGGATTTTCAGTTTTGGGGAAAGCCAGCTCTTTTTGATCAAATTCTTCGTTCAGGTCAGAAAACATCTCATCCTGAATAGCGAAAATATCTCCTTCCTGACGCATCAACGGATCGTTGATACCATAAAACGCCTGATATTCGGCCATTACTGAGCGATAAAGCTCCATAAAGCGCCGGTCTGACTGAATTTCGGGCTGAGTTTCAAGCATCGCCTGTAACTTCCCTATACTCTCGTTTATATACTTTTCGGCACTCAGAGCATCATTATTGGCTTCCGACTCAAGTGTGAGCACATGAACGCGATAAACGCTGGCCAAATCTGACAGATAAGAGCTTTGATCACCATCAAAGGATAAATCATAAACCGTTTTCTGTTTCTCTATGCGTTGAGCGGGCAGATTAGCAATAGCCCTGTCAAAATTGACGGGTAAACGAATATTCAACTCTCTTAAATCGAGGCGAAGGCTGTCATTTTCAGCGGATGGAATTCCGGCAGCAGGCTGAGCCTGAACCAGTACCGGTGAACTTAACAGTAATAATGCTACAGTAGCTTTTTTAATCATGGAGGTATGGTTGCTTACTTTTTGCAGATGATCTCTGTTACTGACTACTGTTTTAAAGTCATTTTATTGTGAATAAACAGCGTCTTTTTTCTTTATTTACTGACCTTATAATTTAAGCAAATTGTTGGTTAGTCCAATCCTGAACAATCGGCAGACGTCTTCCAATCCCAAATGCTTTTGATGAGATACGTAATCCGGGCGGAGATTGGCGGCGTTTATATTCTGTCATATCTACCAATCTAATCACCTTTTCGACCGTTTCTCTTTCAAATCCTCTCTGAATGATCTCTTGAGCACCTGACTGATCTTCAATATAAAGTGCCAAAATCTGATCGAGCACTTCATATTCAGGCAATGAATCAGAGTCTTTTTGATCGGGTCGAAGCTCCGCACTTGGCGGTTTTGTGATAATTGACTCAGGAATCACTTCTTCTCCGTAGTATTCTTCATTCAGCCAGCGGCACATCTCAAATACTTCGGTTTTATACAGATCTGAAATCACGCTTAGCCCACCTGCCATATCTCCGTACAGCGTACAGTATCCAACGGCCATTTCTGATTTATTTCCGGTATTGAGGAGCATATGACCAAATTTATTGCTGATCGCCATCAATAAAGCGCCCCGGCTTCTGCTTTGAAGATTTTCTTCCGCAACGTTGAACTCTGTTCCTTCAAATAATGGATTCAGCGTATCCAGATAGGTGTTGTAAATATTTTTAATCGCGATTTCCCGGAGTTCTACCCCCAGATTGTCAGCCAATTTTTCAGAATCTGAAACGGAGCCTTCTGATGAAAATTCACTTGGCATGGTTACAGCCAACACATTTTCAGCTCCGGCGGCCTCTTTGGCTATTACGGCCGTTATCGCAGAATCAATTCCACCGCTGAGTCCAAGAAGTACTTTTGATGTGAATCCTGTTTTTTCAAGGTAATCGCGCACGCCCATCACCAGTGCCTCAAACATTTGCCGCATTCGTGGCATCGGCTCAGGTTGAACAGCACCCGGAACTTGTTTTACTACCTTTTTCTGATTATCAAACACGACATCTTTAAACCCGGCTTTGAATAACGGAAGTCGATCCACACTTTTACCATCAGGATTCACAAACATGGAATCTCCATCGAAGATCAATTCCGTATTGGCTCCAACCAAATTTACATATACTACCGGAACCTGACGCTCGCGGGCGTGTCGGCTCATTAATTCGAATCGATTTTCGGTTTTATTTTTATCGAATGGAGATGCGGATACATTCAATAACAGATCGATCCCTTTTTCCCCCAACTCTTTTGCCGGATGAACAGAGTAGGTGTGGTATTGACGCTTGCTGTAGTTGTACCAAAGATCTTCACAAATAGTAACTCCGAGAGAAATCCCCATAAATGAGATAGGTTCAACCTTTTCAGCCGGCTCAAAATAGCGGAATTCATCAAACACATCGTATGTTGGCAACAATGATTTATGAGCCTCACCAACCAATTTCCCGTGTTGTGCCAATAAAGCGGCGTTAAATATGGGGCGTCCCGTTCCGCTTTTATTTTCAGTCACTGTTCCAAAAAGAAGCGCGGTTTCTGTAGTCTGATCAATAATTTTATCATTCAGCTGATATAATCGCTCCAGAAATGCTTTTCTCTCGAGCAAATCCATGGGCGGGTAGCCGCAAGTCACTAATTCGGGAAGTACCAGCAGATCAATATTCTCTTTTTCTGCCCGTTTAAGCGCTTCAGAGATCAACTCTCCGTTGCCTTTCAAATCACCAACAGTAACATTCAGCTGTTCAGCTCTGATTTTCATACTATCACTTCTTCTTTTTTTAATCTCTCTGATACACTTTTTCGCCATTCATCCAGGTCTGCTCTACCTGAGTACCAAAAATATCGCCATCAGGAATAGTAAAATAATCTCTGTCGATGACAATAAAATCAGCTTTATATCCCTCTTCAAGTCGCCCGACTGTGGCTTCCTGATATCCGCTGTACGCCGCGTTTTGGGTAAATAATGCCAACGCACCAGCACGGCTCAGAGCCTGATCGGAGTACCAGCCACCCGGCGGCTGACCTTGATGATCTTTTCTCGTTACGGCCGAATATAATCCAAAAAACGGATTACTATACTCAACCGGAAAATCTGATCCACCTGCAATCAGAACACCCGCTTCTTTAAAACGATTCCACGCGTAAGCACCTTTTATACGATCGGGGCCCACTCTGTCTTCAGCCATATTCATGTCGCTTGTTGCGTGCGTGGGCTGCATGGATGCGATAATGTTGTTCTCACTGAATCGCGGAATATCTTCGAGCGCAACAACCTGCGCGTGTTCAATGCGATGACGTAAATCCTGTCCGGGCTCTTCTTCTTCCCGCAACCTCTCAAACACATCCAATACCGTTCGGTTCGCCTGATCGCCAATGGCGTGGATATTCACCTGATATCCTTTGTCGGCAGCCTTTTTAGCCTGAGCGTAAAGTGTGTCCTCTTCATAAAAAAGCAATCCACTGTGAGATGGTTCATCGTGATAGGGTTCAATCATTGCCGCTCCGCGACTTCCCAGCGCTCCATCTTCATAGAGTTTCACGCTCATTACTGAAAGTGTGTTATCAGCATTCCATTTCATAGGTCCATTGGCGCTGATTTTATCAAAGACCTTACCTGTCCCGCCAATCATGGCGTGAATTCTGGTTGTCAGTTTTCCTTCACGGGCAAACTCTTTGAAGAGTTCAAAGGTATCAATATCGATTCTTGCGTCATGAACCGAGGTCAATCCCATACGACGCATTTCTTCCAGTGCTAACTCTAATGCCTTTCGACGATCTTCATCCGTACGCTGAGGCAGGTATTTCCCAACCAGATTCATTGCCTTATCGACCAAAATCCCCGTTGGTTCTCCGTTACCGTCTTTGATAATTTTCCCACCTTGCGGAGCCACCGTTTCTTTAGAAATTCCGGCTATATTCATCGCTTTACTATTTACCCAAACAGCGTGGCCATCAACGCGGGAGAGCCAGACAGGTTTATCATTCAATACCGCGTCAAGATCTGAAGCTGTGGGAAAGTCGTTGGTATCATCCCAGCGTGTGTGATTCCATCCCCGGCCGCGAATCCATTCACTTTCGGGATTTGCTTCGGCGTATTCTGCCAATTTTTCCAGCGTTTCTTTTTTTGATGCAATTCCGGCCAGATCAACATCCAGGCGATTATAACCGAGTCCCATTATGTGACCGTGAGCGTCAATTAACCCGGGAAGCACCGTTTTTCCTTCAAGGTCAATCTCTTTCCCTGCATTCTCAACAGCTGACTTATCATCTCCCACATAAACAATTTCATCTCCCTGTACAGCCATTACTGAAAAAGATTCAAGTACGTTTGAAGTGAGTGTGTAACCGTTGGCATTATAAAAAACCGTGGTCTGCGGCTCCTGATTACAGGCAAATACCGAAAACGCAATTATAAAAAGGGCAAAAAGTGATACTTTGTTCATAAATCGTTACCTCATTAACATGATTCCCATGAGCGGAGAGTTTACACCTTCTTTACTTCGGATTCAAACCTGCTCGCGTCTAAATTTAGAACCGATTCTCAAGCTGAATCGATCAATCTTTCAGGAAGATAGAGTTATCAATTCCTGGAAACACGACGTGATGATCATTTTGCTCGCCACTTATAACGAAATCCCCGTGGGATTTAAGCTTGGTTATGGGATATCGTCCACCTCTTTTTATTCTGCCAAAGGCGGAGTTATACAAGGTTTCAGACGCAAGGGAGTTGCTACTTCTCTGCTTATCAATATGATGTCGATTGCAAAAAAAAGCGGATTCTCCCGATTCGGATATCACACTTTTCCCCACCTTCACGATGGCATGCTGGAACTCGGGATTTCATCCGGTTTTAAAATTAAATCATCAAAATGGAATGAACACCACGAAGCGATGCAGTATTACTTAGAAAAGGAAATTGGGTAAAGAGATGATGGTTAATGATTCCTTAGGAACGAACCGCTCAAAGACCTTAAATCTATACTGTGTGTCTAATCCATGCTGAGCGCCAAATCCATGCTGAGCCTGGCGAAGCATGATAAGACGGGTTAAAATGCCCATTGATTGTTAATTGCCTCATAACTCTCAATATCCTTCCTTGCTATTACTTATAGACCTTTTGTTAACCCCGTCCCGCCACCCTTCGACTGCTTCGCGCTCAGGATGGATGGGCTCTAAATCCACACTGAACATCGAATCCATGCTGAGCGCTAAATCCATGCTGAGCGCTAAATCCATACTGAGCTTGTCGAAGCATCATAAGACGGGTTAACAAATGCCCATTGTTAGTATTTCCTTCTCACTCTTCAGCTGGCCTAAAACAATTGATTATAGACCTTTGCCAACCCCGTCCCGCCACCCTTCGACTGCTTCGCGCTCAGGATGGATGGGCTCTAAATCCACACTGAACATCGAATCCATGCTGAGCGCTAAATCCATGCTGAGCGCTAAATCCATGCTGAGCTTGTCGAAGCATCATAAGACGGGTTAACAAATGCCCATTGTTAGTATTTCCTTCTCACTCTTCAGCTGGCCTAAAACAATTGATTATAGACCTTTGCCAACCCCGTCCCGCCACCCTTTCCGTCCAACCGACGGACTATCGCGCTCAGGATGGATGTTTTTTTAATCTGTTATAGTCCTCCTTGACGCAGCTTTATCCCTCTTCTACTCTATAAAATACTCAAGTAAATTTTGGTGATCAGTCAATTCTCTTAATTCCGTTACATAGACCGCAGCCTGCTCTCGCCAGGGATTTCTGGTTGATGCAACCTGGCGAAATGTTTCCATCGACTTTAATAACTCTCCCTGTTCGTAGTAGATATGCCCCTTAATCCAAGCCAGTTCGAGCTGAACTTCTCTGTCACCTACAAAACGTGATTGCACAATCTGACTCAGCGTAAAAGCGCGTTCATATTTTCCTGCGTAATGAAGCAAACGAACACGATATATTGCAAGCGAACGCTCAGTATCAACCGACAACTCATAGAGATTGGGAATTTGAGCAAGCTGATTATCCATGGTTTCATATTCGCCATTTTCCCAAAATTCTGAAATTCTTAGAATGACATCTTCTGAAACATCTTCTTGCGCCAGCATCTCAACATCAGGAGGTAACTTAGGAAGTGGATTCACGGAACGTACATCCATCACAAATTCCACAATCAAATAAGAGAACAGTACAATGCCCACGAAGGCAAGCACAGAGATCAAAACAGCATTTCTGTCGATAAATCCGGGACGTTTATTCAGATCTTTTTTTTCGATAGGCACCAGCGTACCCTCGTCCATCATCTTTTTAATCTCTTCTTTAGAGAGTTTTACTTTTTCCATATCGGAAGTGACTTAATCGTTAAACCAGGGAAAATTAGAGGAATCCAAACTATCTGATGTCAATTGATGCATAATTTCACACAGGTTATCAGGTTTGTGAACAACCTTTTCCAATTCTTCAGCACCAAACCACGCAATCTCTTCCAGCATTTGATGATCTGGCAATAGTTCCGGATCTGTACCTAAAACGGCTGTCTTCACTTTTTCTTCTGTGCAATGGAAATAAAACTCCACCGCGTGCCACGGCTTTTTCAAATATTCTGAAATCAGCAATAAATTGTCTGCTTTTACAATCAAACCTGTTTCTTCGAGCATTTCACGCTCAACCGCAAAACGGAGATGTTCGCCGTAATCAACTCCTCCACCAGGCGGCATCCAAAAAGGCTCGTTTGTGGTCGGACTGTTTATTTTAACCAATAATACCTTTTCATCACGGATCAGAACTCCGTTAGCGCGCACACGTAATTTACCGTGGAATTGTGATTTACCCGTACCTGATTCATCAGTATCAGCCGGCATCTTCGTGCTTTTGAGCCGCCTTCACAAAATCTATAAACAGCGGATGAGGATTGGCAGCCGTAGACCGATATTCAGGGTGGAACTGCACGCCCACAAACCACGGGTGATCGTGAAGCTCAATAATCTCAACTAAATCCCGCTTGGGATTTACACCCGCGAACGTCATTCCATACTCTGACAATTTGTAACGCAACTGATTATTTACCTCAAAACGATGACGATGTCGCTCCTGAATTGCATCCTTACCGTAAATCTCTCTTACCAGCGTTCCTTCTGTAAGTGAACAATCATAAAGACCAAGGCGCATAGTTCCACCCATATCCTGGATATCACGCTGCTCGTTCATCAAATCGATTACAGGATATGGGGTTTTCTCATCAAATTCAGTGCTATTGGCATCCGACCAGCCGCACACATTCCGGGCAAATTCTATTACAGCGCACTGCATTCCAAGACAAATCCCCAGAAACGGAATCTTCTTTTCCCGGGCGTAGGTTACGGCTACAACTTTTCCTTCAGCTCCCCGACCACCAAATCCGGGCGCAACCAAAATTCCGTGTAATCCCTCAAGTTTTTCATCCACATTATGAGCATACAGTTCATCAGAATGAACCCACTTCACATTAACCTGAACATCGTTCTCTGCTCCTGAGTGAATAAACGCCTCCGAAATAGATTTATACGCATCCTGATGCTCCACATATTTCCCGACTAATCCGATAGTAATGGTTCGTGTGGGGCTCAGTACACGGTCAACAAATGCTTTCCATTTGCTGAGATCGAGTTCATCTGTTTTAAGTTTTAACTTCTCAATTACACGCTCATCGAGGCCTTCTTCTTTCATCAAAAGCGGCACTTGATAAATCGATTCTGCGTCGAGCGAAGCGATTACATCTTCTACATCAACATTACAGAACAGCGCGATTTTCTTTCTCATATCATGCTCAATCGGCATTTCCGCCCTACAAACAAGAATATCAGGTTGCAAACCTACTTCATACAATGTTTTAACCGAGTGCTGGGTTGGTTTGGTCTTGAGTTCACCAGCGGCTTTGAGATAAGGAACCAATGTAAGATGAATAGACAAAGTATTTGCACGTCCGACATCATAACGCAGCTGACGCATAGCTTCGATATAGGGAAGTCCCTCAATATCGCCCACAGTTCCACCAATTTCTACAATTACCACATCGTACTCACCGGTTTCTCCTAAAGCAAGAACCCGTGATTTAATTTCATCGGTGATATGAGGAATTACCTGAACGGTTTTGCCAAGATAAGCGCCCTTTCTTTCTTTGTTGATAACATCATAATAGATGCGTCCCGTGGTAACATTACTTTTCTGAGAAGTAGAAATATCTAAAAACCGCTCATAGTGACCTAAATCGAGATCTGTTTCAGCGCCGTCGTCGGTTACATAGACTTCCCCGTGCTCGTAGGGATTCATAGTGCCGGGGTCGACATTAATGTAGGGATCTAATTTCTGAATGGTGACTTTGAGTCCGCGTGAAACCAGCAGACGGCCGAGAGATGCGCAAATAATGCCTTTTCCGAGTGAAGACGCGACTCCTCCCGTAACGAAGATATATTTTGTAGCCATGTAAGAGATTGTGTAGGGTGAAATGGAAGCTAAAGATAGCAGGTTCACCGCCACACTTCAACCTGATGTGTAAACATTAGTAAATCAACACAAAATTTACTGCAACTCTTTTATTCTGAACTTTTTATGGGGATGAATACGCAAAAAAGCTTCCGGTCCATCTAAAAGGGGATCCACATTTTTCCACTCTGTGCCGTCATACACCGGTTTTCTGTATCGAAATAGGGTTCGCTCAACTTCTCCCGCTTTTTGTTCGAGGTCACGGCTAAAAGAATTCTCATTATTCTTAAAAATTCCTCCCGAGGCTATCAGAATATCCCGACTGTACAAATATCCCATTTTTTTCAGTGCCCGGTGATGCCTCATACCTCCATATTTTCCAGCTAAAACAGCCTTCAATCTTTCCTGAAAATGTGACTCAAGATTATGGACGAGGGCGTGGCGAACAAAAAGAGCCAGTTCACCGGGAGCTGCTCCGGTAGAATCGTTCACCATTGGTTGTGAAATCAGAATAGTGCCTCCGGGCAACACAGCAACATAAGGTTTTGATGATGAGGTGAGATAAGCATCAAAGGTTTTATCCCTCAGCTTGGTTTTATTTCCAAACCGCTTGTACGTGTCTTTCACATCTGCAACTACCGCATCTGTTATTCTGTAAATGGCATCTAATTCAGAAAACTTAATGCTGTCAGATTTGAGATGTTTAATTATGATTTCATCACCCGATTTTAATTTATCGCTTGATGGAAACGGTCCGTTTGGTGAATTGGAGGGAAATAATATTCCACAACCTGAAAAAATCACCCATAAACTAATCCAGTAAAAAACAGTTTTAGCCACGTTTAGAAAGCTCTTCGTATTCGTGTGATAATGCTGCCGGACGATCAGAAAAAATTCCCGCTACGCCCATTTTTTTCAATTTCATAACCTGATCCATTTTATTCACAGTATACACATTACAGGGAATATTATGCGTGTTCAAGCTATCCATCCATGCCCGATTCACCTGTTTTACCGAACAATGAAAAAACTCAGCCCCGGCTTCCCTCACAAGCTCGGGAATACTTTTTCTTATTTTTTTAAATGAAAAGCGAAACAATAGTCCTGTGGCAATATCGGGCATCACTTGTTTAGACTGTTTCAAAAATGTGTCATCGAAGCTGGAGATGATGACCTGTTTTTGCATCTCTCTCATTTTTATGATTGATGTAATTTCAGCTAATGCTGATAAACGTTTATCTGGCCGGATTTCCCGCTTCAGTTCAATATTCACGCCCACACCTTCAAGTTCATTCAGCACCTGATTGAGAGATGGGATTTTTAGCGAAGCAAATTCGGGACTTTTCCAGCTGCCCGCGTCAATTTTTTGAAGCTCATTAAACGTCAGGCTTTCCACTGTTACCTCTGATTTTCCAAATCGCTTTAAATCGGGATCGTGCATCACAACGGGGACAATATCTTTTGTCAACTGGACATCTAACTCTACCCATTGAGTTCCACGCTCTGTTGCAGCTTTGAAGGCTGGAATCGTGTTTTCGGGAAAGGAATCACTTTCTCCGCGATGAGCAATAAATACAGGTTTTTGGTATCGGTGCGAAAGGAAATGGTGTACGATATCCAAAAGATTTCCTGATATTTTATTTCTGATTCTCTAAAAAATCGGTGGCTTTTTCAAACTGTTTCCGCTGCCAGAAAAACATCCCGAGATTAGCGCCGAATACAATAATCAATATTATGATCCAGGTTTGACTCAATTGTGTGATACCCGTGTACATGCCGTAAAAGAAAAATGCCACAATAACCACGTTTATCAACATAAACCGCTTAACTTTCTTTTCTCCATCCGCCAAAGCCCCTAATTTTTCATTCGCGGTTGCATCTTCCGGTAGGTTTTTCGTTTGCGACTGAATAAACTGCTCTGTTTTTTGTTTCTCCTCTCCTGAAAACTGTGTCATCCCCTACGTTAGTTTTTTGAGCTTATTACACGCCTGATGGCAGTTTTGTACAAATTGTCTATCTCATTGCGCTCGCTGAACACTTCATATAAAATGTACGCGCCTGTCATAGTGGAAATACTTCCGATAACGCTCATCAATGATGCAACCCACAATGGCTTCACATATCCGGTAATAGAGAGGGCTACAATGATAAATCCGGAGATAAGTTGTGTAGCTCCGCTGAGCATAAGCACAGGTGATGAGTTGCGTAACCTGTAAACAATGTTTCGCTTAATGCTAATGGGGCGAGCCTGAAGGTTATGCAGTAAAGCCTTTTTTTTATATGTATTTTGGGGATCAGTTATCATAACAGCAGTCTTTGTTAAGTAGATGAGTACCTAAAATAAAATAATCTTAACCGAATATATCAAAATTCAGTCAAAAATGTCCGATTCATCAGATTTGATTTTTGGAAAAAATCCAGTCATCGAACTCCTGACCAAAAGTCCGGAGCGTGTTTCCAAGATTTATGTCAGAAATACACTTTCAGGATCCTTAAGGCAAAATATCAACAGCATCTGTAGCGTAAACAAAATTCCCGTTTCTGTGGTTCCCGGCAAAAAGTTGTATGACCTTGTTGGAGGTGTAAACGACCAGGGAGTTGTGGCAGAGTGCAGTCCTGTTTCATACACCGATTACTTTGAGTGGATTGAAACGGTGGATTTAAACGCTCAACCTCTTGTTTTCATCCTCGATGAACTCGAAGATCCTCATAATCTCGGCGCAATTTTACGCTCAGCCGCTGCATTTAATATTGCCGGAGTTATTGTCCCGAAACATAAACAAGCTCCGATTTCAGCCGCTGTAATTAAAACTTCCGCGGGAACAGCAGGACGGGTTCCAATTATTCGTGTCACCAACACAAATCAAACCATAGACGATTTAAAAGAGAAACATTTCTGGATTGCCGGGCTTGAGTCAGACGCTGAAAAATCCGTTTGGGAAGAGGATTTCAAGACACCCGTAGCAGTGATTCTGGGAAGTGAAGGCAGTGGTTTACGACCCTCCACAAAAGCTCATTGCGATTATTTATTATCTGTGCCCATGGGTCCCAAAGCGGAGTCATTGAATGTATCAGTTACAGCAGGAATAGTTGGGTCGGCATATTTCAACCGGATTCAATCCCAATAAACAGCCATAACATCTTCAAAATCCGGTGATTTTAATCATAAGGTCGCCGGATTCCAGTTTTTTAAGTTCAGGTGAAAGCTGATGGATCTTCAGAGCAAAATGGGCAAATACAAGTCCTAATCCCGATGATTTAATGATGCTTTGTTCATAATATTTCTCATCAAAAACATCTGAAGGCTGAATTAGATATTCTTCAAGTAACTGTTGTTCTTCTTTTGGAAATGTACCGATCAACAGCTCTTTTTTACCATACTGCACATAGTGTGTTGAATTGCGTGGGGAAAACATAATAAGTACAGATAAAAGCACGTCAAAAACACGGAAGAGCAGTTCCTGTTCAGCTTCCATCACGTGCGGAGAGCTCATATTCTGCAGCTGTATCTTTTTTTTCTCAATAAAACGGTTTTGTGAATCGATGGCTTCATCAATAATCTCATTCAAATCAGACGAAGTCGGTTCGAAATTATATTCACCAAGAGCCAGAGCATAAGTATCCACCCAATTTTGAATTTGATGCAGATATTTAGAGGTGATGCTTTCCACATTTTTACTTAGTGACAGCAAACCCTCTTTTTGTTGATCCTCAAGAATTTTGCCGGATTCAAGATCTTCAATTGAACTGTTCAGAATCTCAGAGAACATTTTAATATTTCCGGCCGGACCTTTTAAGTCGTGCGCCAACACCTTGATGATTTTATAGGATAGTTCCATTAATATTGATTTTAAAAAGGATTCAACCTGTAGTAAGATGAAAACTATAGCTTATTGTGCCTGAAAAGTACGGCTTATTCTTATTTTTTCCATTTACCAGATTAAGGATCGGAATTTTAAACAGGAATATCTGATATAAAAAAAGCCACTCAGTAGGAACCAAGTGGCTTTCTAAAATGATCTGAAATTGATTATGCTTTGTTAGCCACAATTTCAGATTCAGCGAAGAAATAAGCGGCTTCAATTTTGCCGTTTTCTACAGAATCAGAACCATGAGCGATGTTTTCGCCAACGCTGTCGGCAAATTCGCGACGGATAGTTCCTTCCGCTGCTTCTTTAGGATTGGTAGCGCCGATAAGCGTACGGTAGTCTTCAATGGCGTTCTCTTTTTCGAGTACCATTGGTACACAAGCTCCGCTGCTCATAAAATCAGTTAATTCACCAAAAAACGGACGCTCTTTATGAACCGCGTAAAATCCACCGGCTGTATCTTTTGTGAGGCGAGTCATTTTCATCGCCACGATAGTAAAACCAGCTTCCTGGATACGTCGTGTTACTTCTCCAACTAACCCTTTGCGTACGCAATCGGGTTTTAAAATTGCTAATGTGCGTTCTAAAGCCATGTTATTATTACGTTATAATGATTATAGGTCAATGTGTTTTCCGCGGCAAATATAAGCATTTTTCCATTCGTTTTCACCATCAGAAATTATCCCATCTTTTGTGAAACCAACATTTGTGCCTGCGCTACCGCCTTTATTTCATTCAACGGGTTAAATTGATAATCGATTCTGCCAAGCCTGATTCCCCCAAATCCAGCCTGCACTATCCGTGTGATTCTGCCATCCGTATGATAAACCTCAAATGGTTTATCCAGAAAAGTATGCGTATGTCCGCCAATAATCAGATCTATATCGGGTACCTCCCGGGCAATAATTTTATCTGAAACGGCATCACCTTCATACTCAAAACCCAGGTGACTCAAACAGATTACAAAATCACAATCCAGATATTGTTTGAGATTCCGGGCAACTCCCCGCGCTGTATTCACAGGATCAAAATAACGAAATCCCTCGTGCTGCGATTCCAGTATTAATCCTTTAAAATTAATTCCAAGTCCGAAAATCCCCACTTTTACTCCACCCAACTCTTTAACCAGCAGATTATCCACTGCTTCACGCGCATCTGTCCTGCTGATTTTATAATTGGAGTTCAAAATCGGGAATTCCGCGAATTTTCTGACTTTCAGCCAGCCATCCACGCCATTATCAAACTCATGATTGCCGAGTGTGGAGGCATCATAACGCAGTTTTGACATCAGTTTATAATCGAGTTCGCCTCCGTACAGATTGAAGTACGGTGTTCCCTGAAATACATCACCCGCATCGAGCAACAACACGTTTTTCTCTTGTGCCCGGACTTGTTCAACCAATTCAGCACGTTTGGCAAATCCACCCATTCCGCCAAATTCCGGATGATTTTTGGGGAAAGACTCAATTCTCGCGTGTGTGTCGTTTGTATGAAGAATTACGAGTTTTTTATAAACAGCGGGGCGGGCCATCAGTATCCGGGGCGCAAAAACAGCGCTCGCTGTGCCTGCTAAAAATTGCTTTAAAAATGTTTTTCTGGAGATGCTCATCGGTATCGTCCGTCAACTACAGATTCAATTTCTGACCGGTCGCTTACATAATTGATCAAGGCATCCCGGATTGTCATATCTGTATAGGTTACTTCGTTTTGCTTCCACAACGTCGGAAAATTGCCCCCGCCTCGCAATAAATAGTCCGTAGTGGCAAGTGTGTACACGCTATCAGGTTGAATAGGGCGATAACCAACAATAACATCCTCAGCCCTCTGTTCTGAAGCTCTCAGCCTAACTCCGCTTATTGGCTCTCCGCCAACCGCCACAATTTCATGCAGTAGCTTATGAAGTTCTGAACCTTTCATATTTACCACCACGAGTTTATTTTCAAAAGGCATTAGTTCATATACATTTCCCACTGTAATCGGTCCCCTGGGAATATTCACACGCAAGCCACCGTAATTTAAAAGAGCCACATCTACTTTAGTACGCAGCGCATTTGAAGCTTCCACTCTGATTGCGTCGGCGGCAAAATTTCCAAGACTGCTTTCCGGTTTATTTTCAGTCAGCGCATTGATGGCAAAACCAATGGTATCGTTCATCAATGCACTCACCCTTGATTTATAGGGAGCTATCACACTGACATAGGCAGAATCCGGGGCGTATTCATCTGAAACCGTCCAGTATGAATAGTCTGACCTGTCGGGATAGAAACGAAGATCTTCCTGTTCTGAGAAGGAAGAAAAATACCCGCAACCGGTTATAAGCAATGCCATTCCGGCAAACTGCAGGAAAGAAAATAAACGCGAATTAAAGAGCTGTTTGAACAAAAATGGTATGATTAATTTCTGCCGTTTCTGAAGTTATTCAGATTCATATCCTGCATTGACATAATACTGACGCCTTCGGGGACATTCACTTCAGAGGGATCAACGGTACGCTCATCCACGTTGATAATCTCAAGCTGAGATTTCAATTCATTATTTTCGTAGATATTCACGAGTAAAGGAAGCTGCCCATTCTTAAGCCAATCCATGCTGTTGATTTGTGCAAAAGCTCCCATGAAATTCCATTTTCCGGCAAGCATTCCCCAATACACGGGTACTTCATCGGTAACCCAGACTGTGGCGTAATTCCCGGGTTCTTCTTCACTTTCAAGTTTTATTTCAACAGCTGAAAAACCTAAAATATTCTCTTTTTTTCCGGTGTAAGAGTAGTTAACAGTTGGGTATTTCTGCTGATTTCCCTGTTGCTGGGCCATCATAGCTGCCATATTTACAAATCCTTCAATCTGTTTTTTAGGAAGAGAAAACGCCATATCCGATTCATCAATCATTACAACAAAATCTTCCTCTTTTAATCGTATGAGCACGTTGGTTGCCCCTTCCAGTCCCATTGGTTTTATATCGAGTCCATCATTATCTGCATCGTGCACGGCGGCCATAATTCGTTCGGGGGTGAGAATTAATGACACAATTGCTTTCTCTTCTTTATTCTCCATATCTCTCAGTGCAACATCAATTTGTCCGTTAAACTGAGCAAATGCCGACACGGGAAAAAGTACGGCACAAAGAATAGTAAAAATGGCTAATCGCTTGAACATAGTGGTTTAAACATTGATTATAGAAAGCAGAACTGAGAGCTCAGAAAAGCTACAGATCTGAAATGAAGGATGGACAATGTACGAAGTTTCAGAAAGTATGTTGTACCCCCTGCTAAATTTTGGAGCTACCTACATGTACAGATATGGTTTCCAGTCTTCTTTAACGCTGGCCACAATAGTTTGTAAGTACAAAATATGATTTGGTTTGTAGGGCTTTTTCAACAATTTCATACTTGCTTCCCGGGGAGTTCTGTTTCCTTTTTTGATATTGCAAGAAGCGCAGCTTGTAACCAAATTCTTCCAGGTATCCCGTCCGCCCCGGCTTCTTGGAATTACGTGGTCGATAGTGAGATCTTCACGGGCATTACAATATTGGCAGCGATAACCATCGCGTTTCAAGATATTCCTTCTGGTAACAACAATATTGTTGTAGGGAACGCGAATGTAGCTGAGGAGCCTGACAACAGTTGGATAATCGTATGATTGAGTTACTGAACGAATTTTGAGCTCCGGATTTCGGTGCAGCAATTCAGCTTTTCCCATAAACGTAAGCATCACAGCACGTTTCACACCACAAACCGTTAACGGTTGGTAATCCTGATTTAAGACTAAAACCTGTCCATGCAGTTCCATCTTTTCATTCTTCGTTTTGGTATGGATTTTAAAACAAATCCCGGCCAATTCACCGGAAACCTGTTTTGGAATTATTTCATCAATGACGTTCCTTTTTGCACAAATTGAACTCTGCCCGCAAGTCGTTCATTATAAGGGTGTTTATTCTGATACCTCATTTTATAGCTGAGATTATCGAGACGCACATTTCCGGAAGCGTGTAATAAGGTACCTTCTCCAAGATAAAAGCCTATGTGGGTAATTTTCTCACTATCGGGACCAATAAATATAATATCTCCCTCCTCGGCGTGGCTGATAATATCTTCGCCCTGTATAGGTTTGGCAACAGAACGGTCGAGCTGTTGAGATGCGTCTCTTGGCGGAAGATAGCCATGAAGTTGATATACAAGCTGGATAAAGCCTGAGCAATCGATTCCTAAATCGGAGCGTCCGCCCCACATATAGGGAATACCTAACAGAGAAATTGCTGTTTGAAGGAGATGATCCTCTTTTAATTCGATGGGCGGATAAATGTAGTTATATCTCTTTTCCACAATTTGAATTCCATGCTCGTGGAAGATGATTTGCGCACCAAGCGGAACAAGAAGAGCTTCTCTGTCTGCCATAACGCGGAAAGCAGCGTAAGGCGATCGCTTTAACTTGGGATTTTGCATCCAATTGTTGAGTTCGCTTTCATCCATAAAACGAACCTGATTGCGATTAACCCAGCCCTCGTAACCATCGTGGTAGCAACGCAATTCTACCCAGCGCTCATGAATCGTGATCACTTCAAACGCCTCCCCGAGCAGTAACTGAGTTACCATTTCGGAGGCGTCTTTATTTTCTTTACGAACCGGTACGGTAGCCGAAGCCGCGATTCCGTACAATTTTGACATACTAAAACAACTGTATTAAAAGATTGCCTTAGTATGAATTAAATAAACGATTTTTTCAAGGGGCAGATACTGAAATCTGTATTAATTAAAAATACTTTTAATCAGTTCAATAATTTCCCACTCAATTTGCGGATTAATTGAAATAGCAAGGATAATAGAAACGGCCAATCCGATTAATGCATACGAACCATCTTTCCAGATCATGCGTAAACTTTTACCCAGTGGTTGTCCGAGTCCGCGTGCATCCACAAAGCTCATGGCAATTTCACGACCGGCCAATAATCCCAGAAATACCCAGGTTGTGCTCATCGGTACGTTGCTGTGAATTTTGAAATAGAAAAGAATAATGGCGTAAATAAAATCCACCACTGTTGCCGAACGCACATCTAATATGTGAGATTTTTCTGTTACAATTTCCTGAATGCGATCTCCTCTCAGATAAAATAACACTCCCAATCCGACAAAAATGAAGATTGCGAAACCTAAAAATTCATTGATATTCATTGCGCGGGGAAGATAAACAGCAATATTCGCGGCGTCCTGCATCACCCATGTTGCCCATAGTGTTCCACTGGTAATCCACTGAGCAGGAGTCCACAACCAGTGTGCCTTTCCACCCGACCATTTTTTAATCCATCGATTAACAAGAATATATACTAAGAGACCCATCACAAAAGCAACGAGATATCCCGATAAACTCTTGACGAGCATGCTTTGAATTCCGGCAAGATTTGCAGAGAAACAGCTCAGGATGAGGAATGTGGTAGAAACCGGCATTCTGAGTCGGGTAAGAATCAACAGAAAAATGGGAGCGGCAATCTGCAGAAACGTAAAAGTGGTTGGAGTTTGTTCGAATCCTTTCGCAGCAAGTCGCTGGTGAGTCACATCTCCATCATAAATGACAAAGCTGTAGGTCACAGTTAATAAGAATATTGTTCCTATAAAGAGCCACAGAACCCACCACTTCTTATCTCCGTTAGAGGCGATAAAGGTACCGATTGTTTGAATACTGTCGTTTGCGATAGCGGAATAACCGGCAAAAATAAACCCGACCCACATGGCAATTTCCGGATACGGAAAGGTTGTAGCGGCAACAAAGAAGGCAATTCCAATGAGAATGATAAATGTCTTCTCTCTTTCAAAAATCTTCCAAAAGGAATTGGGAATAAGATCCTGAATAAAACTAGAACCTGAACTCTGGTTATTGTCTTGCTGTGGCATAAATTTTATTTGCAGTGAGATTTCAAAAGGGTAATGAAAATACGCACCCTGTATTAAGAAACTATTAACACTTTACGCTTTCTCGTAGCAAGGTATTAGCCATTTATTACAAACACCTAAATGGCGATTATAAAACGAAAGTATTGTAATCGCTTTTCTGTTATTCTAACAAAGAAATTATATGTATTTTTGCGTCGCAAAAAGATGTTGTTTTCAACGTTAAAGAAGTTATAAATCCTCAATCACTACTCATTTTTATGCCATACAATAAAGACATCACACTGCAGAGCATTTACAAAGAACCCGGACCAAAACTGGATGTAGAAAATCCATTTGAATCGATGATGGAGCGGTTTCGTTTCGCTGCGGATCTTCTCGAACTTGATGAGGGGATGTTTCAATATCTCTCAAGTCCGGTAAAACAGGTTATTGTTTCTATTCCAATCATTATGGATAATGGAGAAATACAGGTTTTTGAAGGATTCAGAGTTATTCACGATGACGTTCTCGGGCCATCAAAAGGTGGTATCCGATATGCTCCTGATGTGAATATTGATGAGGTAAAAGCCCTTGCAGCGTGGATGACCTGGAAGTGTGCCGTTGTGAATGTTCCATTTGGCGGAGCAAAAGGAGGCATCCGATGCAATCCTAAAAGTTTGTCAAAAAGGGAATTGGAACACCTTACACGTCGCTACACGGCTAACATGCTTGATGTATTCGGGCCCGAAAAAGATATTCCGGCTCCTGATATGAATACAAACGAACAAACCATGGCGTGGATCATGGATACGTACAGTATGCACGCACGCATTACACAAAATGCAGTGGTTACCGGTAAGCCAATCATGCTGGGAGGCTCTAAGGGTCGCCGTGAAGCTACCGGGCGTGGAGTAATAACGGTTACCCTGGCTGCACTTGCCAAACTCGGACTCAAGCCAAATAAAACGGTTGTAGCAGTTCAGGGATTTGGTAACGTAGGATCGATCTCTGCCAAGCTTATGTATGAGCAAGGCGCAAAAATTGTGGCTATAAGTGATATTTCCGGAGCTTATTATAATAAAGAGGGAATTGATATCCCTGCCGCTATCGCTTATTCTCAAAACAACGATTTTTCACTCGAAGGCTTCGATCAGGCTGAAAAAATCACAAATGAAGAGCTTCTTGAGATTGAGTGTGATGTATTAATTCCCGCTGCTAAAGAGGATCAAATTAATAGGCACAACGCGCACAACGTGAAAGCTAAAATTATTGCTGAAGGCGCAAACGGACCTGTAACCGCCAATGCCGATCAAATTCTGGATGACAAAGGCATTATGGTTATCCCTGATATTTTGGCAAACGCCGGTGGAGTGACCGTTTCATACTTTGAGTGGGTTCAGAACAGACAAGGATATTTCTGGACGGAAGAACGGGTAAATCGTCGGTTAAACCGCATGATGCGCAACGCGTTTGATAACCTGTTTTCAGAAGCTGAACGATATGGCATTACTTTGCGTCAGTCAGCTTACGTTTATGCCATAGATAAGGTAGCAAGTACCCTTCGTATTCGCGGTATTTACGCCTGATATTATTAATGTGAGAAAATCCGATTCTGTTTTTCTCATAACATCCGGTATAAAGCCCGAAATAGTTAGTTTCGGGCTTTTATTTTACCCCTGATTGATAATACAATTAGATATTTCTCAGAAAACTTTTCTGTTGATTGAATTTGCCTGATTTTTTGTATCATTATTCGCCATGACGTCGTATTCAAAACAACTTACCATACCATCGTCTCTTGATGAAATCCCCCAGGTGGATTCGTTCCTTGAGCACGCCTTTACTCAGATTTCTGTTAATGAGGATAAGCAAAATGACATTCTTCTTGCCGCGACAGAAGGCGTCACAAATGCAATAATTCATGGAAATCACGAGGAAGCGGACAAATCTGTCACTTTAACTGTTGATGGAGATTCTGACCAATTAGCGATCACCATCGAAGATGAAGGCCCCGGATTTGATCCCAATGATGTTCCCGATCCAACAGCAGACTCAAACCTGTTAAAAACAGGCGGCAGAGGTGTATTTCTGATGAAAGAATACGCTGATGAAATGACCTACAACTCAAAAGGGAATTGCGTAACCATCACGTTTCGTCTTCATGATTGAACCTCAGAGAGAGCGTTCTTTTGCTTTTTCAGGATATATTTGGGCATCACTTCTGGCAGCCTCTCAGCTATTCACATCTTTTTTCGGATTTTCATCAGAAATTTTAGCTCTAAGCCTTTTCAGCTCTGCTATCTTCTTTTTTCTAATCATCCGATTGAACAACAGGATTCAATGGACAAGCTATGAGCTTTATGGCCTTGTCGGAGTAATAACTATTGCTGCACTCACTCAGCAAATTCATAATGACAGCGGATTGATTCGATTTATTTGGGACGGACTTATACAGCATTATGAAATTAATCCCTACCTGACCGTTCCATCATCCGGGGAACTTATGGGATTACAAACCGAGCCCATTTATCCGTTAGTAGGGCAAACAGATATTATCACTCCTTTCTCTCCTTTTCTGCTAATCTTATCAAAGTTTTCGGGATGGGCCTACCTTGCTTCCGGATTTTCTGTATCTATTCTTACAACTAAATTCTTTTTAGGCGTCCTGACAGTCGTGTCAGTGTTCTGGGGGTATTCTAAAGGTTTATTCACTCAATTCCTTCTATTAATCCTCCTTTTAAACCCATTCACCCTTTTCATGATTGGACAGGGTCAGCCACTGTTAATGCTTTTCCCTATTTCAGTTTTAGCACTGTATTTGTGGGAGATGGAAGATGAACTCATGTTTTGGTTGATTTGGGGTATTTTTTGGTTCTTGTCACCAATTGGAATCCTTATTTCCTTACTATTTATTTATCGAACTAAGGGAATGTCTTTACTTGGATTTATCACATACACTCTTTGGTGGATACCTTTTGCGACAATTGAGAATTTTCGAGCTTTTTTAGAACAAAGTTTATTCCATGTTCCTGAAATCAGCCTTATCTCTTCGTTATTTACAGTTTCAGATTTTCTCTCAGAATCACTGTTTTACCTTAGCTATTTAACCCTTGTGATTTGGGCCATATGGTTCTTAAAGCAAAGAATTTCAACAAGCAGGAATTTACTTCTGCTAACCATTCCTCTTTTTATACTGCCTTCCGACATTTCAGCACTCTTGGTAATTTCTTTGATTATCACTTATGTACTCAGCGAATCGAAAGCAACTGAAGTTGCACAGGCTACAATCGCGTTAACTATTACCTGGCTAACAACTTTATCTACCATCATTGTTTTAGCCGGCCCTCTGTCATTGTATTATTCAGCCAAAATTCTTGTCCAGCTAATATTACTTATCACACTCTTTACAATTAGTGTTAAATGGGGAAACAAATCAACCGGCATACCTGGGATGAATTAATAAATACCTGTGTGGTATAACCTCTTTGAGTTATCCATCTTTATCAGGCAACTCTTCAGATTTGTCCCGAATATTTGCACCAGGACAAGTTCACTTCATCCGGATTATTCAAAAACCTACAATATCGATATCTAAGTACTTGCTATATTTTTTTTGCCCAAATTTAGGTTATTAAGAAAAGCTGCGCACAGAACGTAGCGATTATCACGCTATGAATAATCCGGGTTATTTTTTCTGAAGAGCATAAAAAAAGCTGTCGAATCGAATCCGACAGCTTTCAAAGTTTATATAGAAAACAGATGCTGTACTTGTTACTTAGTTCATTTCTCGTTTTGTTGAGTAGTTAATTCTAAGCGTACCAGCTTCCCTGAGTTCCTGTTTTACGTCAGTGATTAGTCCCATTTCTGAGTCACTGTCAACACGTAAAGAGACAATCAGCTTAGGCTGTTCAAGCAGTTTATCGTACATAACGCGTCTGATAGCCTTAATATCTTCTACGATACTGTCATCAATCTGTACCTTTGAATTGCCAATTTTGTTATTGGCGAGTTTTTCAGGTCCTATATAGATGTAGCTAACAAGACGTTTCTGTTCAATTTTCTCAATATTCTCAGCTCTTGTGTAATCGATTTGAACCTTCAGAGTAACTTCGCGCAATACGGTAGTTACCATGAAGAAAATCAGGAGCATGAAAATAATATCGGGCATTGCCGATGTAGGTACTTCCTGTTTTGTACTTGCACTTTTCTTTTCAAAGTGTGCCATAATAAATTCTGTCTTTAACTTCCTTCGTCTGGTTCAGCTTCGGAGATTTTGAGAGGATATACATCTTTAATCACCGATTTATCGGCATCGCCCAGGTTATCAAATTCTTTACCAAAACGAGCTCTCGATTCTTGGTCTCTGAGATCTTTATACGCACCTTTTACCTCATCAAGCATATTGATATATGTTGAGTATGGCGTTTGGCGGTCAGTTTTCAAAGAGACGATAGCTTTGTCGGGACTATCAGATAAATCAGGATTAACTCCATTATTATCAATAAAGTCCATAACCTTTTGCTTTACCTCACCAATTGCAGAAGGCTCACCTTCTATGAGGATAGCACCGGAAGAGTTAACCAGAATTTTAAGCAGGTTTTTCTCTTTAATTGGCGGTGGTTGCTGGGATTCATCAGGGGGAGGTGGTAAAACCAGCCCGATTCCCGTATCCACGTCAATTGTTGTTGTTACGAGGAAGAAGATCAATAACAGAAACGCGATGTCAGCCATCGAAGCATCTGGTATTTCCGCCTCTTCCCGTTCTCTTTTCTTATTGAACATAGTCAGGTGTTCCTAAAAAGTTGTTAAAAGATACTTTTGAGTCCACTGAGTACAATTAGAACAGCCATCAGGGAAATCATCACAATCATTGTAAATATTCCCGCATCAGCGGCAGTTCCCATCACGCCAAAAGAAATTCCAAATATGGCGAATGGTGTGGCAATTGACAGTATCTTTTTAAGATCGTGCTTGCCCGAAAATAGATTCTTCAGGCCAAACAGGCCGAGAATGACAATACTGATTGCCAGTATTATCATTGTTGCGACCAATGAAATGGTTGTAATATCCATAGTGTGGTTGAGCTATTAAGAATTACTCTTTTTCAGAAGATGTGCTGCTTGTATCAATGATTGGCTGGCCTTTCTCCATTAGAGCTAAAGAGTCAATCAAAGCAATAGAGCTTTCTTCCATTTCAACTACAAGACGGTCAATTTTGGAAACACAGTAGTTGTAACCCACCTGAAGTACAATAGCGGCAATAAGACCAGCTGTTGTTGTCAGAAGAGCAACTTTAATACCACCAGCTACCAAAGATGGAGAGATATCACCGGCAGCTTCAATACTATCGAAAGCCGCAATCATACCTACTACCGTTCCGGTAAATCCGAACAGAGGTGCGAGAGCGATAAACAAGGATAGCCATACAAGGCCACGCTCGAGAAAACTCATTTCAATTGAACCGTAAGCAGAAATTGCTTTCTCAACAGCTTCGATGCCTTCGTCAGCACGCATGAGACCAGCCTGAAAAACAGAAGCTACTGGGCCACGTGTGTTTGAGCAAAGTTCTTCGGCAGCTTCTATTCCGCCGTCCTGAAGAGTTTCACGAACATCTACTAAGAATTTACGGGTGTTTATATCGGCAAGGTTCAATGTAATGAGTCGCTCAAGAAAGATTGCGAGTCCGATGATCAAACAGACCAATACTGGCCACATGAATCCACCGTCGTTTCCTTCGTTGAACTTAACTACTAAAGCATTGAAGATGCCATCATCGCTTGTCTGTAATAAAAACAAGGCATAAGACAAATATGACAAGGTCATAAGTACTACTCCACTTAGATTAATTGATTATGTGATGAGACTTTTTTAAGGTCGGAAATTATAGATCAATTTAAGAAAAATGTCAAAAAATGCACGGCATTTATATGATCTATTTATTTAAACGTTAAAACGCTAAAAAACGGCCTTTACAACAAAACGAATCGTATTCACAGATTCTCTCCCGGTTATGGTCCTGCCATCGTATGAAATTGAGCTTTGTATTAGCTCGCTAACACGATAATTCAGTTGTGCTGACCATTCCCAGTTCAAGCCTTCGCCTGAACCTTCAGTAAGTTCGAAATTAGTGAACGAATTCGTTTCGCCACGCAATGTAACAAATTTAGAACTTGCTCTCGCATAAAATTGCCAATCTTTTTTATAAAAACCACGCATATCAACTGTCAATTTGGCTAATCGGGCTTCGCTATCACGCAATTCGTACTTATCTGTCTTAAACTGGTAGCTTCCGGAGACTCCTGTTTGAAGTTCACGCGACCAACTAATCTGCAATTCGGGCTCCACTTTGAATGATGTGATGTCGTAATTTCTATTCTCAATTTCAGAGTTTGTGTTTGTTTTATTATTGAAATCTAAACTGCCGTTCAATCGATAACGGCGGGCTATTCTGTATTGAACCTCTGTGGCATAATTATCTTCCCTCAATGTGTTTAGCCCGAAAGCCTGCCGCTGCTTGCTGTCGATTGTTGTGTAACTTAAGCGGACATCATAAAATGGCTCGTTTGGAAACAGCCGGGCTTCCGTTCGCCAGAATAAACGCCCGTTCAGTGTTGTGGAATCATTTCTGAAGGAACTCAAATTCAGCAAATATACATCCGAAAGGTTATCTGTTGTACTGTTTTCTTTTACGTCAAGGGTAGTATTCAACCTGAACAATCGAAGCCAGCGCAGTACTGTTTGATTTTCATCATCAATCCACCTGTCAGTGTTTATCCGGGTTTGAACTCTGAATGAGGCAGAAACACTGGGGATAAGCTCCTCTGATGGTATATACTGCCTCACGTAGGTTCCCTCGTTTGGTGTGCGCTCTAACACAAATTCATCCACCTGCGCGATACCGTCATCATTAAAATCATCCCACACAAATTGACCCAATTCCGGGCCTACATCAATGTATGTTTCCTGTAACAGCGCTTTTTGATCTGTATTAACATCATACTCAACTCCTCCTGAAAATCGATTTTGCTCATCCTGATAGCGATGATGCGAGGTTACATAAATAGCCGTTTGATCTGTTGCTCTTCCCAGACTCTGAAAACGTTCGGTTGCGTCCTTCTCAAGCCAGCTTACTTTGTGCTCACTTGAGTATTGTTCTGTTTTAATGTTAGCTGATGCGTTATGAATTAGTGACTTTGAACTTTTTTCAAGTTTATTCACATCAGGATTTTCCTGCACACGATACAGGTATTGATACTGAAGCTGTACCAAACTTCCCAACCCTGTTCTCATTCCCCCTCCTGTTCGGGATCTTTTAAAACTATTGGTCAGCAACGAATCTTCCAGCTGCTCCTTCTTCTCTTCAATCTCAGCTTTTAGAAACGGGGTGATTGTCCAGTCAGATAGAAAGAACCGATGATTGATTTCATGATCCATCCACACCCAGTTATTTTTTAGCGCTGAGTTTTCATTTTCAGATTCACTCAGGTTGGCGCTGCTAATTATGTTTATGAGCTTGTTGTCGTTTTTATCAACAGAATAACCTGCTCTGAGTGCATTTTCGTTTGTCCTGTTGGCTATTCCCCCAAAAACCTCGGCTTCACTATCTGCATTCCACCTTAGCGAGGTAACCGCTTCCTGAATACGTTGCTCTCCGTAATTATTATCACTGAGTGACCATTTTCGCTCGAAATCCGCAACTTCAGGCACATCAAAATAGGCGAAATGTTCTCCTGTAAATCTATGGCGGTACGTGCTCGTGATCTCACCTAAACGTGTATTCCAGGCACCGTCTATATTAAAAGCGTAGCCAATGTCGGCATTGTCATCATTGTCTTTATTTGAGAACGAGTTTTCATCGTAATGCGACATCGCAAGCTCAGACTCCACACTTAACCCCAGCTGCGTTTTATAGCGTGCTTTAGTACTGAACATTTGCATTGTTTCAGGTTTGGGCAATGTTCGCAACGTATCGTACACGCCTTGTCCCACTCCTACAAAACGATAGACAATTCCGTTCCTGGCCGTTGCCACGCGTTCGTAAGACCGCTCACCTCCCCTGCTAAAACGAATTCGATATAAAGTCCCGCTCCGATCTTCCGAAACCTGATAATAACGCCCGGTCTGCCCGTTTAATACCGTATCGACGGCCTCATACACCACTTCTGTTTCTTCAATGTTTGTGGCAATTCTCACTCCGCTTGATGTAGCCCCCAAAGGATCATCACCGGCCTGCTCCAGCTGTTCTATTTCTGAATCACTCAAAACAAGTTGTCCGAGCGTGGAAGAATTGTCAGATTCGCGTGCATAGGAAATTCCAAAACTTAAACCTGGTGTCAATATAGAATCCAACTGAGCATCAGCGGCAATGAATGTTGTACTGAAATTATCCGACAGATATTGAAATTCGACTCGAATCCGGTCGTTGTCAGAGATAATTGTATTGTCAGTGAATATGACCTCACCCAAACCATAGTCGATGATGTAATCGTTTGTCTCTCCGCGTGTGAGTAATGTCCCGTTCAGAAACACTTTCTCTGTACCGGCAACTACAATGATAAATTCTTCACCATTTTTTCCTGTCAACCGGTAAGGTCCCTGAAAGCCATCTCTACCCTCAAAATCAGTTGATGAAAATTCTCCTCTGGAAACAGCGGCTGAGGCTAAGTAAGTCCCTCCCAATCTATCTGTTTCAGCAACAATTCCCTGCAATCGGCGCTCAACCCGTACAAACTGACTTTGATTCAACGCAATATCAATATCTCCCATTTTTAACTGATCTTCGGGCGTTGTCAATTCAATATATACGCGATCGAATTCCTGTAGATTTTGCGTGGTTCCATCTGGTTGAATAGGAATACTTTCGTCAGTGAGCGTTGCGAGGATCTCAACATCATCGGTTACATTTCCCTGGAGATCGAGCCGCAGACCACTTTGCAGAGATACATCCTGATTGCTCCCCACAGTAAATCCCCTCGTCAAACTCCCGCTTTTTCTGATATCAGAATCCCCAAAAAGATCACGTGATGTAATGCCCGTAACCTGAAAAGCTTCAAGCTTGCTTTTTTGAATCGCAGAATCGGGTACTACAGGATATTCCTGTGAAATTGCAACCGGGAAGTAGAATGGCTTTCTTCTGAACTCAATGGTCAATACCTCATTTTGAACATCTGACGGCAATGTAGAAAACTGAATCGTCCCCTTTTCCGGAAGATATAGATAATCAATCTCACCGGAAGCGTATTGAATGGAGTCGGAGTCGGAGTCGGAGTCGGACTTGAACTGAACAGAACTTTGATCGACCCAAAACCCTATAAAATACAAAGAATCAACATTGGGAGTGTTGATCTGTACACTTTGTTTGCGAAATATATTTTGCTGAGCGTGAACGGTTGTCAAACCAACGGAGCATGAAATCGCACAAAAAAGAAGCAAAATGAATGTATTGCGAATCAACAAAATCTCCGTTTTTACAACTAAAGTGAATCTGCCATTTATCAATGGTAGCAAAAATAGCAGAAAACGGTGAAGCTATCTAACCCAAGTTCGTCTGTCAGAAATACTAATTATAAAACTACCAATCAGAATCCTGTTCTATTCGGGCAATCCGGATCTCAAAAAATTCGCAAATTTATCTTTCGCTATATATCCTGAAATTTTTTGCTCCAGCTTTTCGGTTTCAGGATCAATCACAACGTACGTAGGCAGCGCAACCGTCCCTGTTAACTCGAATTGAAAAAGTTGGTGCTTTTGTCCATGCACACCATCATCGGTGTAGAGTTTGACTAACACATAGTTATCAAATAATTCCTGAACGTCTTCCAGTGGAAACACATTGGACTCCATAGCCCGACAATTTGTGCAGGTATAGCCCGTAAAATCGATAAAAATTGGCCTTCCTGTATCCTGAGCAACTTCCAGGGCCTCTTCATACGAATCGTACCATTCTCCCTCTCCGTTATTAGCTTCACCTCCACCGCTTCTGGGAATAGCATTTACAACACTTATATCAGTAGCTTGTTTTGGTGGCAGCCATGCATCCCATGTTCCAAGTGAAGCTCCGAGAAGTCCCGGCAAAAAATAGATGGACAAAATGAAAAACGGCATTGAAAACATCAGCCGTGTGGTTGAAACGGTTTCAACTTTTTGCTCATGCTTCAGTCGGATTTTACCTAAAATATAGATTCCGGCTAAGAGCGAGAATACAATCCAGCTGGCAATAGCGAACGGGCGGGTGATTAATCCCCAACTCCAAACAAGATCTGCGTTTGAGATGAACTTATAAGCGGCGGCGAGTTCAACAAATCCCAACACAACTTTTATGGTATTCATCCACGAACCGCTTTTAGGAAGGGATTCAAGCCATTGCGGAAACATGGAAAACAGAACGAATGGAATGGCAAATGCTCCGGAAAAAACCATCATCCCAATTATAGGATAAAACCACGCTCCTTTAGTTGTAGCGGCCAGAATTGCACCGACAAACGGAGCGGTACATGAAAAAGAGACAGCGCTTATGGTAAGTCCCATAAAAATAATGCCCGCTAATCCCGACTTTTCATTACTCTGACGATTCAGATAATTGGTGAGCTGGTAAGGCAGGCGAAGTTCAAAAGCTCCTAATAAACTGACAGCAAAAAAGATGAAAATAATCCCTATAGAAAGATTCACCCAGGGATTTGAGGCAAACTTATTCGCTCCCGATGCTCCTAAAATCAAAGAGAGTAAAACACCAAGAAAAGTGAATGTCCCAACAATAGCTAATCCATAAATCAGGGCATTTTTAACAGACGTAGAGCGACTGCCATCACCCTGTTTTGAGAAAAATGAAACCGTTAACGGAATCATAGGGAAAACACACGGTGTTAGCAGAGCGGCAAGTCCGGCCGTGAGAGCAAGCCAGATAAATCCACCAACTCCCTCATTTAAAATATCTTCATCCTGATCAATGGATGGTTGAGCTGATCCTTCATCCACAACATCTTCAGAAGCAGAGGCAGGATTTTCAACAGGGTTATCAGAAATAGTTGTGACGGTAACAGGTACAGTAACCGGAACTGTTCTGGGAGGCAGGCACATGTTATCGTTGCAAACCATGTAGCGGGCTCCAATATCGACCACATATTCACCGGCTTCATCTATATCAAGAACTATTGGGATAGTGAATTGAGCTGTTTTTGAGTGCCAGCCAAGATCCATGTCAAAATTTGGATCGTAGTTGATATCGGGTTCACTTTCAGAAACATCTCCATACTGAAACGCGTTATCTGATTTCACTGAAAAGGAAGTAGGGACGGGTCCGTTTTCCGGAATTGTGATAGAGTAGAGATGCCAGTCGCCTTCAATTTTCGCATCAAAAACGATATCTGTCTTTTCACCCGCGGTAACAGACGAAAGGTCGTTTACCACCGTGAATGAAACCGGTTGGGGAATCCCTTGTCCGTTTAATAAAAAAGGGGATAATGCCATCAGGCACATCCCCATAATAAATTGTACAATAAGTGATCGATTCACGTTAATCTGCTTTTACTACCCAAACTTTCAGTGTAGGTTTGTACTTTGCACTAATTGCTACAGTTGCAGTGTACTCACCGAGCGCGTTAACGTCTTCGTTGATTTCGATATTGCGTTTGTCAACGACAATATCTTTTTCCTGCAGTGCATCAGCGATTTGCTGAGTAGTAACGGTACCGTGAATTTTTCCTTCTTCACCGGCTGTTACAGGAATAGTAATTGTAGTTTCATCGAGTTCAGCAGCGAGTTCTTTTGCCACTTCTTCGTTTTGCTGAAGCTTCAACGCAGCCTGACGCTCTTTCTCTTTGTAGTCGCGAATAGAGCCTGATGTAGCCATAAAAGCTTTTCCCTGAGGGATGAGATAGTTACGACCGTAACCATCCTTCACATCAACTAATTCACCGGCTTTGCCGAGTTTTTCAACGTTTTCGGTTAAAATCAATTTCATACTGGATACCTCTTATCTCAAGTTTTCTGCTACAAATGGAATCAGAGAAAGGTGACGAGCGCGTTTGATCGCTTTCGCCAGCTGACGCTGAAATTTAGCGCTGGTTCCGGTAACACGACGAGGAAGAATTCTTCCCTGGTCGTTCATAAAACGTAACAGAACGTCGGTATGTTTATAATCGATATACTCAACACCGGCTTTGGTGAATAAGCATTCTTTATCTCGTAATTGGCCCTTTTTCGGGTGTGCTGGATTCTTTAACATGGGTAACTCCTTTTATAATTTAATTATCGTCGTCCTCTGAAACTTCCACTTCATCGAGTGAGGTGATGGTAGGTGCTTCACCTTTTTTAGCCAACTCGTAGTGACGTTTCATTTTGTTGTCATACTTCAGGGTGAGGTAACGAAGTACATGATCACTGATTTGGAACTGACGCTCGAGTTTCTCGATAAGTGCGCCCGGAGCATCCATATACAGATTTACAAAGTAACCACTCTGCTTACCGTCAATGTCGTAAGCGAGGCTTTTTAAGCCCCATTCTTCCATGGTATCAAATTCACCGCCGTTGTCTTTGATAAACGCGGTGTGCTTTTCGATCTCAGCCTTGAGATCATCCTCTTCCAGTACCGGATTGAGGATATAGGTTAATTCATAGAAATTCTTCTTCATTATACCTGCGGTTGTTTTTCATTTGAAAACAGTCGTCGGACCTTCCGACAACAGGGAGCCGCAAATATACGCTTAATTTCTATGGCTTACAAGCTTCAGGAACGCAATGGTGAGCTCTGAAATGAGTTCCATTCACAGGTGGAAAACAACTGCTATATTGCTGTTGACAAAATCCCAAAATAGATAGCCGAATATTTATTAATCGAAAATCGAATTACTTAAATTATTTATTATCACTTGGATTCATAAATGCTCGCTATTATATTATTTAGATATTACAGAAGAAATTGCTCAATCAGATACTTTTAATATAACTGCCGAACCTAAAATGAAGCTCAAGACACAGAAGTCTGTTTGTGTGTTATTTTAAGGACAATTTCTACCTCCAATTACAGAGCCATTTATGTGGATATTATTAGTGGAAGATGAAAAACAGCTTGCCCGTTCTCTCAAACGCGGGTTGGAAGAAGAGGGGCATGTCGTTGAAGTCATCTATGATGGAGAAGAAGCCGAGCTTCAGGGTTTGGTCAGCGATTACGATGTGGTTATTCTTGATTGGCGGCTCCCCAAAAGGGACGGCAAACAGATTTTACAATTCTGGAGGAAAAAGGGACGGAATTTTCCTGTCTTACTGCTCACGGCTCTTGGAGATCTGGATCACAAGGTATCGGGGCTTGATGCCGGGGCCGATGATTATATGAGTAAACCCTTTTCGTTTGAGGAACTGTTGGCTCGCGTACGAGCTCTGGGAAGGCGAAAATCCGAAGTGATTAATAACGAAACGTTTAAAGTGGGACCCCTTGAACTGGATAATCGAAAGCACAAACTAATTGTTTGCGGCATCGAACGTCCGCTTCGTCCCAAAGAGTTTATCCTCCTGGAGCTGTTTCTAACAGAACCGGAAACGGCATTCTCTAAGACTCAGATTGCAGAGCGGGTTTGGGGATCAGCCTATCACGTGAGCGATAATACCATTGAAGTTACTATTTCCACGCTCCGGCAAAAACTGGAAGAATCATTTGAGAAATGTGATGAGCTTTCATGGAAAGATTCCCATAGAATCATTGAAAACATCCGGGGCGCAGGATATCGACTGAACAGCAACCTCTTAAAAGAATATGAGTAGTATTGTGAGTAGCCTGACAAGCTTTCTTGAGCGGCTTTCTATATCAAAAAAACTGGCTTTATGGTATGGACTTAGTCTATTTGTAATGCTTAGTATGTTCGGCTACTTATTGTATAAGTCTTTTCATCAGTCGATACATCATAATTACGACCGCCATCTGCGTTTCGAAGTGGAGCAGCTGCTTCCCTTTATACAAACCGAAGACTCGCTTACCATCGATCTGCCGGAATATAGTCGCAATGAAGCATTAAAAGGTGGAGTGGAGTACGGAACCTACGTGCGACTTTATGATGAAAAGGGAAATATAATTTACAATAGTCCCAATTTTTCTAAGGTGGATCAGCCGTTGAAAACAGAACTTCCGGATGCGCCCGAAGAATATTCGTTTAGCACCCGGTGGCAGGACTTGCCGGCACGGACACTCTTCTACCCGATTAGAGATACCGAGGGGAGTTTTCGTGGATGGCTGGAAGTAACCGGCTTTGAATGGACCCTCCACGAAGAGATAATTCGATTCCGGGTATATTTGTTGGTGATTATCGCGATCAGTGTGCTCTTTTCGATCATGGGTGGCTACTGGCTCTCACACAGGGCAATGTCGCCGGTCGCCGCTATTATCGATGCTGCCAAATCGATTACAGCCACCGACCTTGGTAAACGAATTCCTGTAAATTATCAGGTGCGGGACGAACTTACCGACCTGGCAGAAACTTTTAATATGATGCTCAATCGTTTCCAAAAAGGTTTTGAGCGGGAAAAGCGGTTTACCTCGGATGCGGCCCACGAGCTAATGACACCTCTTTCATCCATGCAAAGCGATGCCGAGGTTATGCTTCGCAAACCTCGTTCAAACGAAGAGTACCGGGAAACTATCCACCGAATGTTAACCGAAACCCGTCGCATGAGTGAGATGGTACACCTGCTGCTTCATTTGTCAAGAGTAGAGTCGGACCATAGTTCTGAGTCGGAAATCGTAAATATCAGTCGTATTACTGAAATAGCGATCAGTAAACATCATCAGAATGCTGAAGAAAAAGATATTACTCTGAATACAAGCATCGACAAAAACTTACATGTTCGTGCCCATGGGGCTTATATAGAAGAGATCTTCAATAATCTGCTGGAAAATGCATTGAAATATACCCCTGCCGGTGGGCGTGTTGACTTAAAACTGCTACCATCCGGCGGTAAAGCAGTAATTCAATTAAGTGATACGGGCATCGGATTTGACCCGGAAACGCAAAAGCATTTGTTTGAGCGATTCTATAGGGCTAACCAACGGTTTGTTCAGGAAAGTCCCGGTAGCGGATTGGGATTATCTTTGATGAAAGCTATAGTTGAGCTCTATGATGGAAAGATTAGTGCATATAGTGATGGCCCTGACAATGGCAGTACGTTTGTGGTGGAGCTACCGCTGGTAAATCAGCGGGAAGCTTAACCCGGCTTTACCGCTATAATCTTTTTAACGATTCCGCCCCGGCTGAGTTTTTGAACGGATTCAAGATCCCAACCCGCTTTTTTCACATTTGCAATTGTTTGCCGGGCGATATGAACACCAAGCAGGTAATGAATTGGAGCATCCAGACGATCCATTAAAGATGCAAGCGCTGACCAATCAGCCCGCATATGTTCCAGAAGACGGAGCCGGCCGCCGGGCTTGGTAACGCGGAGCGCTTCCGATAATCCCAGGATCGGATCGGGGACCGAACAAAAGACGAAAGTGGCTACGACATCATCGAAGGTATTATCCGGGAATCCCATCTGTTGGGCATCCATCTCACGCAGAGTTACGCGGTTCTTCTTCTCTTTTGCTAATACCTTTTTAGCACGTTCTAACATGCCGGAAGACAAGTCAATGCCCGTTATTCCAATGTGATCGGGGTAATAGGAGATGTTTTTTCCGGTCCCTACACCTATTTCGAGCACTTTGGGTCCGTGGACCTGCTGCCAGAGTGTGTGCCGCCAGTTCTTGTACCACAGCTGTTCGACCGGCCACTCCATGAGATTATAAATTATAGAGGTGGTATTATATCTGTTTCTGGTATGCTGGGTTTGTTTAACATTTCGGTTCATAGGGATTGTATGTATGGCTGTTCTTTTGGTTCATTCTCGTTACAATTCTCCAAGTCCGACAAACTCCATGTTAGATTATAGAATACAAGTATAGGCATCGTTTTTCCGGCAAATTGAGGTTAGTTATGGCCTCCTCTCATGCCATTGCCATGTCCGCGTCCACCTTGTTCCCAATAATCACAGGTCCCATTATTGTTTGTATCGGTAAACCCCGGTCCATGCCAAGTGGGACTTCCGTCCTGGGCATAATCACAAATTCCGTCTCTGTTTTGGTCCACGAAATCATGGCCGGGTCCCTCATGAGTTCCTCTTTCAAAATAGTCATTGATTTGATTGTCGTCTTCATCATGAAATCTCATGCCCTCATGACGTTGATGCATATCCAATGACATATCCCAATAATCACATATTCCATTATTGTTTGAATCGGAAAACCCCGGTCCATGCCAGGTTGCACTACCATTTTGGGCATAGTCGCAGATACCATCGTCATTTTGATCAATAAAATTATGTCCACGCTCACCAAAATGCTGATCCTCTTTCATCCTTTCATCGTTACTCTTAGATGAAACACTTGTACCCGCATCATGGGTTGTCAGTTCTACATAGTCATTGATGCTGTTATTGTTTGCATCCACATACATAGGATATATTACACCCTCTTCCTGGGGGTCTGTAGTATCACAACTACTAAACACCAATAGAACAAGTGCAAAGAGCAGATAAGGTTTTAGATTTTTCATATAGCCCACCTCAGTGGTATTGTTTTAATAGATTCGTATTACATTGATTTTAACTGTTTCTTTTATTCATCACTCTCTAATTCCGAGGCGCTCCAGGGGGCCGTTCGGTTGCGAAAGGATCTTCCAACGCTTACCACATCCTGCTGAGAAATAGCCGGATTATCACCGTCACTTCTTTCTCGCAGATAATTAATTATTGCTGCCATTTCTGCGGCACTCAGCCGGGCCTTAAACGAAGGCATGATGCCCTGATACGTCTGTCCCTGAACGTCGATCTCACCCTGCAGCCCATAAAGTAAAATACGGATGGGGACGGATGTGTTACCGGTGACCCATTCAGAATTAACCAATGGAGGAAAGGCGCCTGAAACACCCTGAGCATTACTGCCATGACAGGAAGCACAGTTTTGAGAATAAAGATTTTTGCCATCTAATAAAGCCGGATCTCCTTCTTCATTAAAAGGTACCTCGGTAGGTTCATCCAAGCCGGGAATCATTTGTCGCATGTTGCCATATTCCTGTGAAAGACGGCTATTCATCCGGGCCATGGACTGTTGTCCCATATTTTCATGCATCCGAGCCATTTGCTCGTGCATGCCCATCATCTGGCTATACCACTCGCCGGTCATGTGGCCCTGCATATGCATCCCCATGCCTTGCGCCATCATGTTATCACCATCCATATGGCGGCCCATGTTGTCTGCCATCATTTGACGGTGGCTGATATCCATTTCGCCATGCATGTTTTGCATCTGGGTATAGAGTGTACTCAATTGGGCAGGCAGGGTATCAGCACTGGATGTATATTCTACCAACAGGGTTTTATAGGTTGTTTGCAGGGAATCATAGGCCGTTTCAAGTTCTTCCCGCTGCTCTTGACTCATATAGTTCGACTGTCCCATTTGGCATGAGGATAGAAAAACAAAGATTCCTATTACCAGAGAAAAACCAATTTTAATTCTTTTCATCACAACGCTCTCATTTAGTTAAAATTAAATCACTATAAAAGGTTTGAAACCCAGAGGGTTGGTGTTCTATTACGATTCCAGCTTCAAAAACCGGGCATTGATCGACACGATCACCGTACTGAGCGACATCAGGATCGCTCCTACTGCAGGGCTTAGAATAACGCCCCAGGCAAACAGCACACCGGCCGCCAATGGAATGGCCCCGATGTTATAACCGGAAGCCCACCAGAGGTTCTGTACCATTTTCCGGTAGGTGGATTTGGATAATTTGATAAGTGCCGTCACATCTTCAGGGTTATTTTTGACCAGCACGATATCGCCGGTTTCCACGGCTACATCTGAGCCGGCTCCAATGGCAATTCCCACATCGGCTTGAGCCAATGCTGGAGCATCATTCACCCCATCACCGGTCATAGCCACGAGCTTGCCCTGCCCCTGAACTTCCTTCACTTTATCGGCTTTTTTGTCGGGCAATACTTCGGCAAAAACCTGATCGATGCCCAGTTCTTTGGCTACATATTCAGCCGTTTGTTGATTGTCTCCGGTAAGCATAATGCATTCAATGCCCAAGTCATGCAGTGCCTCAATGGCACGTTTGGAAGATTCCCGGATCTCATCGCCCAGCGCTATGGCTCCTGACAGGGCATCTCCGATGACCACAAAGACCACCGTTTTTCCTTGTGAGGAGATCTTTTCCACCTCATCTTCAGGGTAGGTCATGTCTTGCTCTCTAACGTAGCCGGGACTTACTACTTTAACGTCTTTACCATTTACTTTTCCTTCAATGCCTTTCCCGGTGATGGAGTTGAATTCCTTCGGTTCCCAGGTGTCATCTGCTTTTTCAAGAATACCCTTGGCGAGCGGATGTTCGGAATTGGTTTCCAGCGAAGCGGCGTATTTCAGGATCTCATCATCGGAATAGTCGTCCCCAAAATTGAGGATATCGGTTACGGTAAAAGTGCCTTCAGTAAGCGTACCGGTTTTATCAAAGATCACAGCATCTAGGTTTCGGGCTTGTTCAAAAGCCGCACGATTACGGATCAGGAATCCGTTGGAGGCAGCAATACTGGTTGATCTCGATACAACCAAGGGGATAGCCAGACCAAGGGCATGTGGGCAGGTTATGACCATCACCGCCACAGTTCGGTTCATGGCAAAATCAAAACTTTGACCGGTAAAGAAGATCCAGGCTCCAAAGGTGATGAGTCCGGCCGTGATAGCCACGATCGTCAGCCAAAAGGCCGCCCGATCAGCCAGATCCTGCGTGCGTGATTTACTTTCCTGCGCTTGTCTAACCAGGTCAATGACCTGAGACAAGAACGAGTCGTCTCCGGTCTTGGAGATCTCTACGGTGATGGAGCCTTTTTCATTGACTGACCCACCTATGACTTCGTCTTCTTTTTGTTTACTTACCGGTTTAGATTCGCCGGTTAGCATGGCTTCATTCACACTTGTTTCTCCTTTTATCACCATACCATCTGCCGGTATTTTCTCCCCGGGCTTGATGAGCACCTTATCGCCTTTTTGGAGATCTTCCACAGAAACGTCTTCGGTGGAGCCGTCTTCATTTACTTTGTGTGCCTCACCCGGAATCAAAGCAGCCAATTCTTCCAAAGCTGAGGAAGCACTCATCACCGAACGCATTTCAATCCAGTGCCCCAATAGCATGATGCCAACCAGCGTTGAAAGCTCCCAGTACAGCAGATCTCCTTCAAACCCAAAAACCACGGCCGTGCTGTATAGATAAGCAATGGATATCGCGAGACCGATCAGCGTCATCATGCCCGGTTGCTTTTTCTTGAGTTCATCCACCAATCCACCGAGGAACGGCCACCCGCCAAAGAAATAGACGACGGTTGAGAGTGCAGCGAGGATCCATTTATCAGCCGTGAACCTCCAATCCACCCCAAGGAAGTCTTGAATCATCGGGGATAAAGCCATAATGGGAAGGGTTAGCGCAAGCACCCACCAGAAGCGGAATTTAAAATCCTGCACCATCATTTTGTGGTGCTCGTGGTGGGAGTGGCCTTCGTGGTCACCGTGGTCTGATTTGTGTTCCATTTCATTGTTATGATCATCATGGTCTTGATCATTATCATTATGGTGTTCGTGGTCCATGTTCATCTCGGTTTAATTAGGTGGTCGTTTGTTGCTTAACGGGATGACCAGTGAATGGCAGCAATTTTCCATTGGTCACCTTCTTTTCTCAGTATGGCTAGCTCAAGTGAGGTCAGGTCTATTTCTCTTTCGGAATACGTTCCATTCATGGTACTCACTGTGCTTACCCAGGCAGTCGTGCCTTCAATGGTAACTTTTTGAGTGAGGATCTCACGATCCATGGCCTTTAGGAATTTCCCATCAGATTGAAAGTGATGAGAAAGGTATTCCTCTTTCGTCTCCATTCCAGTTCCTTCTAGTATCAGGGCATCATCAGCCAATATATTGGTGGCGGCTTCAGATTTATTATCAATGATCGCTGTTTTAAAATCTCCCAACGTCTTTAATACATTTGTCTCTGCCTTATTTGTTTGAGCCATCACCGTTCCAGATAGCAAAAGGAGTACGCCGGTTATCTTTATAAGTGATTTCATAGGTGTAGTATTTTTTGATTACAGTTGTGTCATTTCAATTTCATATAGTACCACGGAGCCACTGCCTTGTATCCTGAGCCCCACACTCCCGCCTTCCGGCGCATCATCGTGGCCATGTACTTTCATTTCCCGATTTATATATCCCCGAAAATGAGTTCCATCTCCAACCACACGAAGGAATAACTGACCTGCCGCTTCAAATGTACCTTCTGCAAATATGGTTTCGTCTCCATTTTGAATTCTTGCCTGACGAATAAATCCCTCAGAATTCAGAGATACAAAGTCGTAATTATTCGCATCCTGTAAGTGATGAACAAGTTCTATCTCTCCATCTAAATCATCCAGGTTGAGGTAGTAATCGACCTGAACATTTTGGTAAGAGTCATGAGTCACAAACAGAATTGCTTGTTCTGAGGCTTGGAGGCGGAGTCCTGGAGCTTCCGTTGAAGTGATTGCCGGTTTCAATTCCTGCACAGAGCCTTCAACCCAGTGATAGTTGGCAATGAGATCACTGACTGAATTTGGGCTTATATCCCAGGTCCAGTCCCCATTTTCGTTTGTAATAAAAGATGAGCCAATTGAAATACTATCGGAGGTTGCAGTGGATTCCGGCTCTTCCTGTTGTAAAAGCTGTCCGGTTCCCGTTCCATATCCGTACACCATTTTTCCACCGTATTCCGCGGTTTCATACACCATAAACAAACCCGGCAAAACCGTTATGAAAGCAATGATCTTAAAGATTTTCTTTTCAAAAAGACCAAACCAGTGAAAGGCAATTCTCAATATGGCATAGAGAATAAAGAACCAAAGTAAATACTCGGCCCAGTCAGAATGTTCACTGAGCACGGATTGTGCTTCAGTAGGGAGAAAAACGGTATCTGCAGCTACGGTTCCGCTGTAGTAAGTAATACCGGTGAATAAAGCCCCTACTGTATACAAAACAGTATTTTTAGTTTCATCCCACCATTTTTCTTGAATAAATAAGGATATAAAGTTAGCTAGTGCCCCGGTCGCTAACAGAGCAATGGGAAAGTGCACCAGAAGTGGATGGATGTTTGGGGCCCAATCGGGCGTAATAAATAGGTCCATGTTTATTTATTTAATTTTACAGTAATTGGGTATAGGCAAACAGGGATAAACCCACAAGGTTAATGAGAATAAACAGACTTACAGCAGCATTTTTTAGCTTACCGCCACCTTCCATGTCTATCATTTTCATCTTATGGTTTTGCAGGTACCTCTTGTTAAGCCAGATAAGTATTCCGGCAATGACCGTAAATACGATATTCATCCAAAATGTGTAGTCTATTTTGAATTGCGTGATCTCCGAAACCACTCGTGCGCTTTCGGGAACTATTCCAAAGAAGGTGAAAAGCCCATTCAGTATCAGAGCCGTAAAAACGATACTGATGTACATTACCCCAGCAATGTACAATGCCACTCTCCACCCATAATATTTTGCATTGATATGAACCAGTGGAGGCACCATCAGGTCGGAGTAGATAAAGCCCATAATACCTGCAAACAGCACGCCATTTTCATTCAAAATGGTAGCCAGTGGGATATTCCCCATCGAACCAATAAATGTGGCAGCGGCTACAAATGGCGCAATAAGGGCGTTTTCAATTGCCACAAGCCAACCAGGGAGGTCTTGTGCATCTGCTAAAAACAGGGCAGACCAAAACGACTCGGGAACAAGCACAGCTACAAATCCGGCGATGGTAAAACCAATTAAAATATCTTCCCAGGCCATTTTCCAGTCATTAACAAACTTATGACCTACCAGTCTCCAACCCTCTTTACTCTTGATGCGTTTTTTCCAGTCAAAATCTTCTTCAATGTTTTCACCTTCTGATTCAACTTTCTCCCGTGCAGCTTCCATCCAGCTTTTTGGGTAGGTCAGCTTAATTATTACACTGCTTATAGCAATCAAAATGAGTCCACCGATGATCTCGGCTGCCAGATATTGCCAACCCAAAAAGATCAAGATCAGGATACCTAACTCTATTACCAGATTGGTAGAAGCAAACATAAAGGCCACTCCTGCAATAAAGTGAGCTCCTTTTTTTATCAGTGCCCGTGCTGCGGCAAGTGCAGCAAAAGAGCAGGAAGAGGAAGCTGCACCAAAAATGGTGGATAGTGATATACTCTTTAAGTCAGCTTCGCCCATGTAGTTTGTCAACTTTCCTTTAGGTATAAAAGCCTGGATCATACCTGAAACAAAGTATCCCAAAATAAATGCCCAGCCGGCTTTCCAGAAAAAACCGAGGGCTGTTTTTGATGATTCTCCAAATAATTGAATGAACGTTTCCATAACCTATATTCACTGCAGGGTTAATTATTTGATGAAATAATCGGTACTCATTGGATTAAATGACCTCCATATTTGCCATCATCCCATTGTCTTCATGCTCGAGGTTATGGCAGTGAAATACGTACAAGCCTTTTTGAGCATCAAACTTCATAATCACTCGTACTGTTTCTCCCGGCATAACCAATACGGTGTCCTTCCAGCCGGATTCGGTAGGGATCAAACCTCTTGTTCCGCTTCGGTCAAGAACTTTAAATTGAACCGCATGCACATGCATTGGATGAGGTACGTTCGAATTATTAATAAATTCCCAAATTTCTGTACTTCCTTGCTCCACACGCTCATCCACACGTTCCATTTCAAACTGACGACCGTTAATGGTGTGACCATTCATCATCTCCATGGCTAGTCGTATCTGGCGAGTACGATCTGAGGATGATTCTGCGGGGAAGTTGGCCCGGGTGAGCTGACTGGGTAAGTCATCAACCGCTTCCTGATTGCTCGTCTCTCCAACCCTGAATTCCATCAGTGTAAATCCGGCTCCCTGCTCCGGAGCATCACTTCCCATCATGTTTTGCATTTCCATCATGCCCCCGCCTGATGGTACATCAAATGGTTTACTGAGGAGTGGAATCCTGCTTTTGGCTAATTCAGTAAAATCTATGAGTATATCAGCTCTTTCCCCCGGTGCTATTAAAAGTTCACTCGTTTCAATGGCTTCGGGTAGAAGTCCCCCATCGGTACCAATCACTGTAAAGGGGATATCATTTTGAAAAGCTATGTTATAAATACGGGCATTTGAGCCATTTAAAATTCTGAGGCGATACACACCGGGTTCTACTTCGTGATATGGGAAAGGAGCTCCGTTTATTAAAATTGTATCTCCCAAAAGTCCGGTCATCATCCGCTCGGGCATAGAAGGATTATAGAGAATCTGACCGTTTTCACTAACTTTTCGGTCCTGTATAACGAGGGGGATCTCGTATTTATCACCGGGTAGATTAAGTGCTTTTTCCTCTTCATCTTCAATAATAAAAAAGCCCGCTAAACCACGATATACCTGCTCTCCGGTTATTCTGTGAGGATGTGGATGGTACCAATAGGTACCCGCTCGTTGATTGAGCCCGAACTGATAATTATACGTACCGCTTGAAATCACATCTTTAGGATGTCCGTCCATTTCGGGAGGGACAATAAGGCCGTGCCAGTGAATAATACTATCTTGTCCAATATTATTATTGAACCGGATGTCAAGCTCACTATCCTTAAAATGGCGCAGTGTTGGTCCGGGTACCGTACCATTGAACTGAAAACCATCCAGATTAATCGTATCCGATAGTTGAATATTTGCTGGAGAGGCTGTTAGCTCAAAGGAAGAGTCATTGATTTCCCCCGGCAGAGGAAGTTTATTTTTAAAAGTCTCTACCGCAACGGTATCAGTAAAAGAGTTACAGGATATAAGCCACGGAGACAAAGCCAAAACACCTGTACCTATGCCGGCCTGTTTTATGAACTTTTTTCTATTCATTTTCTTACTCCGTTTTTTTAAATGATTTCTGATTCTTTTAATTGATAATCAGAGCAGATCTTTTTTCATTTTCTCAAATTCCTCTTTGTCGATCTCTCCTTTGGCGTATCTGCGTTTTAGAATTTCAAGGGAGTTTTCGTTATTGGATTTTTTATTTTTATTGAGCAGGGTTCTAACTGCTGCAAACACTAAAACGATAAGGAGAAACCACCAGAAAAACATCATCCAGCCGCCTCCAAAAGAATTAAAATCATGCATAATCCTTAAATTTTCAGGTTATAAGTTCATGACGGAGAAGGATCTCCCCCATTTGATTTAAGATAGAGATTGTTCATTTTAAAACGGTTTGCCAGCCAAATGCTTGCTGACGGTAAGAATGTAATCTGTAAAACCGGTGAAAAGCCTACTTCGTGGCCAAAGAGCGAAAAAACCGGCATAGCTGGCGTGTATTGCCAGAAATCCAGATAAATGGCTGCCCATTCAAGAATGATGCTTGCAACAAAACTCAATGTCATCAATATTAGGTATCCTTTGAGTCCGGGTGACTCAAATTGAACACTGGGTACCAGTGTGATTGCTCCTTTCCAAAGCCCCAGAATTATCAAAATGTCTCCGAAAATCGCTCCCCACATCCACAAGGTCGCTTTCAGAAATGGCCAGTCCCACATATCATACAGAAAAAGACACTGTCCGAATTCCCATATCGTATTAAGGATCAAAGCCCACACGATGATTTTTTTGGTGTTTGAGTGAATGAAATTCAGTTTAATTTTTTCCAAACCTCTTATTACGCACCTTCCTTTTTCGTTAACTTTTATCAGCATCACTACTATAAAGACCGCAACTAACCCAGGTACAATACGGATCCTTTCAATAAGGTTTAGCTATCGGCAAGTGGCAGGTAAACACAGCATTCAAATACCGGAACATAAAGATTTTCAAAACTTCGAATGCCTCATTTAACACTAATGATGCTGTTTATGGTTTTCGGAGCCCATCCCCTCGTTTTCCATTATATTTCCATGCATGTTATCGCCCTGCATCATTTGCATGCACATCATATGAATTTTCATCATAGAAGAGTCACCCATTTGCTCCATCATTTTGGAACGGTCCATATTTTCTCCATCCATCATCATCTGCATCATGTTCATATGCATTTGCATGCGTTCTCTCATTCCCGGATTATCTTTCATCATTGACTGCATGTTCTGAATCTTCATGTTGCCGTCCTTGTCCATATTATTCATCATGTGCTGCATCATTTGTCCGCGCATTTCAGAATTATCAGCCATGTGCTCCATCATCATAGCCCGCATGGTAGAATCCTGCATCATTTCCATTATTTGCTCTTTCTTTTGATCCATATCATTTTGCTGAGCAAAACTAATGGTTGTAAAAAGAAGAAGAATTGATAGTGTAAGTGTTAAACGTTTCATAATAGATCCCTTGAATTTGGGTTATTGGATTGAAAATTCTGATTTTGCTTAATTGCTATTTACAACCTGTTAATTACTTTTTCGAGATTGCTCTTAACCTGCTCTGCAATGGGACGCAACCTGTCATTTGAAACAGCCTGCATTGAAGCGACGGGATTTACCGCTGATACTTCTACCGTACCATCATCGTTTTCTTCCACGATGACATTACAAGGTAACATCACACCTATTTTGTCTTCCGCCTGCAAGGCCTTGTGGGCAAAGTCGGGATTACAGGCTCCAAGGATCTTGTACTTTTTGAAGTCCACATCCAGTTTCTTTTTCAGGGTATCTTTGACATCAATTTCGGTTAAAACACCAAAACCTTCATCACTGAGCAGATCCGTTACTTTTTCTATAGCCTGATCGTAAGAGAGATCTACTGCTTTTGAAACAAAATAATCCATGAGCTTTTATACTGATTTATTTCGATTTTAATTTTTATGTCCGTGAATAATATAACATACTACTGCTTAAGCTAACCTTAAATTAGTCAAGAACATCTGGTCCTTCCTTTCCATCCCGTATTCTTGAAACTTGTTCAACGGAACTGACAAGTACAATGCCGTCACCCTTACTTCCGGTTCGACCGTTTTTCCGGATGATTTGAACAATTGAACTTACCTCGTCTGATTTAGCCGCAATTTCGATTTTGACAACATGGCTATGCATGGCCGGAAATGTAAGGGAACCATGTTGCTTATCCGGATCACTGTACCGTCCTGTTCCCTCGCCTTCAAAGACAGTCATACAGCAGTAGCCTTCACTTCGAAGAGCTGCATAGACATCTTCTAACAGATTTGGCCGGATGTAAGCTTTAATAAGTTTCATAATGACATCCTTTAAGTATTCGTTTAAAAGTCTATAATGATTTTATACATAGACCTTTCATTAATTATAAGTAAGTGTGGCTTAAATTTAGCTTAAAATAATGTAGGTATGGGTGTTGTACAGGGTGTGCACAGCACATCTACTGATTTCCTAACCTCTTTGATCGCGAAACCTTTCTATAGAAAATATTAATGTTCAGGCAGCTTCTTATACCCGAATTATTCACGAAAAAAATAATATCGATATCTAATCATTTGAAATATTTGAAGATGATCTAATTTGTTTGTGGCCCAAATTTGGGTTACTAAGAAAAGCTGCGTACCGGGCGTAGCGATTCCCACGCAGTGAATAATCCGGGTTATAGAGATTGCCGCAGTCTAATAGCGACTAATAAATACTACCGATCGGGAAAGAAATTTGCCTGCATTACTGGTTATTCGCTTGTTTAATCAACTCAAGAAAATCGGGGTATATCTAAAAGATCAGGTAGGACAACAAGCCTGATTTTGTGGTGAGGAAACTCAAATATTGGTGATGAAAACTTTGCTCTTTATAAGACAATGGAGATAATCCAATAATCAGCATATTGAAAACTCGAGCGGAAGATTTCGCGATGAATGTTTAATCCTTCACTAATTCCTGTCTTTGATATATGCACGAGAAAGAGTGAAGTTTAGACAAAAGAGTTTAACGCTTATTCCCCCGGACCTGGATTTACAGCACATCATATTGGAAATTCAAAACGTAACGACAACAGGTTGGTCGAAACCGCCTCAGGTTAAAAGAAAGGAAATTTCTTCTATCAGAAAAAATCAACGCACGCTTAATTTCTATGGCTTACAAGCTTCAGGGAAGTATAGTCGGACTGAGAAATGAGCTCCATTCAAAGGAGGAAAGCAATTGAGATACTTCTGTTGGAACAATTCCAAAATAGATAGTACTCAACGCGAGGAGAATGAGTCCGAATTGATAGAGAAATGAAGGAGTTTTGATCTCCACCTCTTCTTCAGCAGTACGGAAATACATATAAACAAGTACTCTGAGATAATAATAAGCACTTGCAACACTCGCTAAAACACCGATAAGGGTAAGAATGATATGTCCCTCACCAATCGCCGCAGCAAAGACTTTGTATTTTCCTATGAATCCAACAAATGGAGGGATTCCGGCTAATGAAAAGAGGAAGATGGCAAGCATTATGCCCATTGCAGGCTGTTTAAAACCTAATCCGGCGTAATTTTCGATGTGGGTAAAATCGAGTTTTTCCTGCTGTTCGTAATACGCGATGATTCCGAAAGCCCCTACATTCATGAGCGTATAGGCAAACAGATAAAAGAGAACTGAAGAATATCCTTCGGGAGTAGCGGCTACCAAACCAACAATGGCGTAACCAGCGTGAGCAATACTCGAATAGGCAAGCATACGTTTCACATTATCCTGAACCAGAGCAATGAGATTTCCGAATACCATGGTAAGTACAGCAATAACTGAGAGCGTGTAGGTAATTTCTCCGGCTATTGGATAGAGCGCTTTAGCCAAAACAAAAATCAGCGCTACAAACGTAGCTGATTTTGATGCCGTTGCCATATAAGCTGTAATTGTTGTGGGAGATCCCTGATACACATCCGGTGTCCACATGTGGAAAGGAACGGCTGAGACTTTGAAGAAAAATCCAACGAGTAACAATGCAACACCGGCCCAGAATATGAGGCTTTCAGCATCAGCATTTTGTGCTATTCCCGCAAAGTTTGTTGTTCCGGTTGAACCATAAATCAGAGCAATTCCATACAGGAAAAATCCCGTTGAAAACGCACCGAGCAAGAAATATTTGAGCGACGCCTCGATTCCTTCTTTTGAATTTCGAATCAATCCGGCAAGCACATATAAACAGATACTCATTGTTTCAAGGCCGATAAACGCTGTAATCAGATCATTTGCCCCTACTAAAGTCAGCATTCCAACCGTGGCAAATAAAATCAGGGCGTAAACTTCACTGTCATCATGCTTTACCGATTTCAGGTAATCTTGCGAAAGAAGTACACTGAATAACGTACCGATCAAAACCACCATGGCACCAAAAGCTGTAGCTCCGCCGTACATAAACATTCCGGAAAAGGACGTTGCAGCTGGTTCCATCACCTCAAACATAGACTGTATGAGTGCGCTTAACACCGCGATGACAGTAATCCAATAGCTTAACTTTTTGTTGCTTGCAAATGCCTCAACCAGCAAGATGATCAAACCAGCAACACTTAAAATCAAGCCGGTATTAAAAGTCATTAATTCTGAAAAAAGATCCATATCTGAGTAATTCGACGTACGCTATAAAATTGATTCTATTTGTGTTGCCAGATCAATATCCTTCAGGGTCACTTTGTCACCCGCATCATGTGTTGAAAGTGTAATATCAACGGTATTGTAAGTATTTGTAATGGTTGGGTGATGCTGAAGTGCTTCTGCTTCTAATCCCAGTCTTACAATAAATCCAAGCGACTCCTTGAAATTTTCGAACTCGAATGTCTTGTGGATTGCATCATCCCGAAAACTCCAGCCTTTAAGATCAGATAATTTCTCTTCGATAATTTTCTGGTCAAGTGGTTCCATTACTTTTGATTGTTTTCTGTGATAGATTCAAGTCCTTCAATACTGTAAAGGGTTGATGCCCATTCGGGAACATCATTGTTAGTGGCTTCGCTCTGTAATACCGCCTGACTCTTGGCAGTGGCATCATTCAGTAATTCATTTACCTGTTCTTCAGAGTACTGAGTAAATGTTGTTGGGTGAATTCCAATCCAAAACATGAAGATCATGAGTGGGACGAGAAGTCCAATCTCCCGCGCGTTCAAATCGCTCAGTGTTTCATTCACTTTATGCGTGATTGGGCCAAACATTACGCGACGATACATCCAAAGCATATAAACGGCTGCGAGAATTACTCCTGTTGTAGCAAAAACCGTGTAATATTTACTTATCAGAATATCAGAACTGAAAGTACCATTCAATATCAAAAACTCACCTACAAATCCGTTCATTCCGGGCAAGCCGATTGACGCAAATGTTGCCAGCATAAACATGACGGCAAAGACAGGCATTACTTTAGCAAGTCCGCCAAAATCTGAAATCATACGTGTGTGACGGCGATCATAAATCATTCCTACAATTAAGAATAAAGCTCCGGTTGATAAACCGTGATTCACCATCTGAATTATTGCACCCTGAACGGAGATGGTATTCAAAGCAAAAATTCCAAGGACCACAAATCCCAAGTGAGAAACAGATGAATAGGCAACCAACTTTTTAACATCCTTTTGAACCATGGCAACGAGTGCCCCGTAGATAATACCAATTACGGCTAAAACTGCGATATATGGCGCAAATGTGGCTGTCGCGTTTGGAAAAGCCGGAAGGCAAACTCTGAGCAAACCATAGGTACCCATTTTCAACATAATAGCCGCAAGAACAACAGAGCCGGCAGTTGGTGCTTCGGTGTGAGCATACGGCAACCACGTGTGAAACGGAAAAAGAGGGACTTTGATAGAAAAAGCTAACGCGAATGCGAGGAACAGATACGTTTGTTCAACCAATCCAATTTGATAGGCCGGAGAAGCGATAATTCTCCAGTCGGTAGTGAAAACGCCGCCATTTACAGCATCACCTGCGTGATACCCTAAATAGATCAAGCCGATCAGCATAATCAAAGAGCCAAAAAGCGTGTAAATGAAAAACTTCACTGTAGCCTGAATACGATTAGCTCCGCCCCAGATTCCAATAAGGAAATACATGGGAATTAAGCTCAATTCAAAGAAAATGTAGAACACAAACAGATCAAGCGAAGCAAAAACACCCAACGAAGCTGTTTGAAGAAGCAACAACATGGAATAGAAACCGGAAACATGCTTGGTTATTGAATTCCACGCAGAGATAATGACAATCGGCCCCATAAATGTTGTAAGCATGAAGAGCAGAAGACTCAGACCGTCAAGACCAACAAGATATTTGATGTCAAGCCCGGGAATCCACTGTCCTGCCTCATACAAATAGTGTGCTGTAGATGAATTGGCCACATCAAAATTCAGCATTAGGGGAATCGACAGAATAAATGTGATCAGCGTAGCAAGCAAACTAATCCATTTTACCACCTGCTGATTACGAGTAAACAGAATGCCGATGATTCCTAACAGGGGAAGAAAAATTGTAATATTTAAAAGAGTACTCATCAGGTTGTTCTATTAAGAAAATACAAGTAAGCCAATGATCAGGATAACGCCGATAACAAGCATGAACGCGTAACTGCTAACTAAACCGGTTTGTGCGTAACGAAAGATGCTGCCACCAAAGCGAACAAATCCCGCAATAAAATTCACAAATCCGTCCACAATCTTCATGTCGAACACTGCAAGAACTTTATCCGACATTTTAACAATGGGGTTAGCGATGTATCCTTCATAGAATTCATCGACATAATATTTATCTGACCAAATCTGATATAATGATTTAAATCTGTTTCGAACTTTTGCGTCAGACTCTTCCAAATCGCCATCGAGATACATTTTTTTGGCTACATAAACTCCGGCAAGAGCGACTACAACTGATGCAGCAAGCAAGATCCACTCTAACGTATGACTCATTGCCAACTTCATAGACTCAGCATCAACCACGCCTTCGAGCCACGTATGTAACAAGTTAATGTGAGCAGGTTCGTGAGTGAAAGTCTCTACTATAAAATTCGGAACGCCCATGAATCCACCAATAACTGATAGCACACCAAGTACCCACAGCGGAAGAGTCATAGAAATTGCGTTTTCTTTGAGATACTTCTCTGATCCTACCGCTTCTTTAAATCGTTTTCCAAGCTTAAACTCACCATGGAAAGTTGAGAATGTGAGACGGAACATATAGAAAGCAGTCATAAACGCGGCCAGAATTCCAATTCCCCAAAGAACGAGATAAAGTGGTCCGGCAGCTTCGTTCACTCCGGCGTTGAACACAAAGGCAAGTATTTCATCTTTAGAAAAGAATCCTGCCAGCGGTGGAATACCTGCAATCGCAATGGTTGCCAGCATGAATGTCACATACGTTGAAGGCATATATTTCTTCAACCCACCCATATTGCGCATATCCTGCGGATCGAAATGAACGTGTTTTCCTTCATGCTCTAACTCATGCTCCACGTGGTGCATGGAATGAATAACAGAACCGGATCCAAGGAATAAGCAAGCTTTGAAAAACGCGTGTGTGGCAACGTGGAACATTGCGGCGATAAATCCGCCCGAACCAAGGGCCAAAAACATAAACCCAAGTTGAGAAACAGTTGAATAGGCGAGTACTCTTTTTATATCGGTCTGAGTGATAGCAATGGTTGCGGCAACAAGAGCTGTAATTGCACCAATTACGGCAACAATCATCATCACTTCCGGAGAAGCGATAAAGATGTACGACATTCTGGAGATAAGATAAACCCCCGACGTTACCATCGTGGCAGCGTGGATAAGAGCGGACACGGGTGTGGGACCGGCCATTGCATCCGGCAACCAGACAAAGAGTGGAATTTGAGCGCTTTTACCGGTAGCACCAATCAGCATAAGAAGAGGAATCCAGAACATATAGTGTTCCGGCATGGTAGTGTAGTTAGCGGCAATGACATCAAAATCGAGACTTCCTACCGCTCTGAACACCATAAACATGGCGAGTAAAAAGGCGAAATCACCAATACGGTTGTAAATAAAAGCTTTTTTCCCGGCTTTGGCTTTCTCCATGTCCTGATACCAAAAACCGATCAACAGGTATGAACACACACCAACGCCTTCCCAGCCAAGGAACAGGAGAAGAAGATTGTTTCCCATCACCAGATTCAACATGGCGAAAATAAACAGGTTCAGATATGCGAAGAATTTATAATAGCCCGGATCTTTTTCCATGTAGCCCATGGAATAGAGATGGATTAATGCTCCAACTCCGGTCACAACCATCACCATAAACAAGGAAAGCTCGTCTATGCGATAGGCGATTTCAGTAGTAAATGATCCGGCTGATATCCACTCAAATGCTGAGAAAATATATGCCTCATCCCCGGCGTTGAAATTCAGAAACATGAAGACAGAAATTACAAAAGGAACAGCAACGGCTATGGTTGCAATGCTTCCGATTATTTTCTCCTGCTTTCGGTAAGAGGGGATGAACAAGCCGACCAGCCCGTTAATCAAAAACCCGATTAATGGGAGCAGTAATATATAGGGAACTAACTCAAGCGAACTCATCAAGTCGTAATTTGACGTGAATAACAAACATATCTGATTTTAATTTTGCGCTCAAAGATACAAAAAACTGAATGAACGGAAAGCCTTAAAGTTCAAAGATAAATAGTGCTACAAGACCCTGTTTTGAACATTTCAACATCATTTGTGTGAGGGATAATTATAAAATTAACTGTGAACGGCACGTCCTAACTATGCTGAAAATTATTCGTTTGGGTTATTTTTTTACCACATAACGATCCAGCTGAGCACAAACAATGTCACAGTAAAAATTACAAATCCTACTACAGAACCAATATCCGGGATGTATGAAGACGTATCCGTATCCTCGTCATGAATAGGGTGTATCCATTGTACCGGATTTTTAAACGCGTTATTTACAGCCGCTGTAGCTTTGTTCACCAACTTCTCAGCAATGTTGAAAAGTATCGCTGTTACATCGATGAATAAGAATCGAACGTAGTCAGCCGGTTTTCTGTAAAACCAATCCGTATCGAGCGCAATTTTATTATCTCCTTCAAGTTTCTTGCGAAATAACCAAAATCCGATAAATGTAAATATGAGAATCTGAGTCATTTCAACGAGATGATAAACCGTGTAGGGTTCCCAATCTACTCCGTAAGGTAAGTAGGTATAGAGTAAATCCGGATAAACTCCGAACAGCGTACAGAAAAACGCTCCAATTCCCATTGCTACAATCATATTCACAGGCACGGGCTTGACGGTAATTTCACTTTTCGATTCCCCAAACCATGTGAAATAGGGTAATTTCAATCCTGTGTGAAGAAATGTACCAACTGAAGCGAGAATGAGAAGCAGCTGAATGGTTTCAAAATGGGCATATCCGGCGGCAGAGACCACCATCGATTTACTGATAAATCCATTGAAGAGTGGAAATCCTGAAATAGAAAGTGCTCCTATCATGTAGAGAAATACCACCACTTTCATTTTAGAAGCAAAACCACCTAATTCCGTCAGTTTACTTTTTCCTGTAGCGTAAAGCACCGCTCCGGCGCCCATAAAGAGCAGTGATTTATATAAAATGTGACTAAAAGCGTGTGCTGTGGTTCCGTTAATCGCCATCTCGGTACCAATTCCAATTCCGGCAACCATATACCCTACCTGACTCACAATGTGATAGGCTAAAATCTGTCGAATATCATTTGCTAATACCGCGTAAACTACGCCATAAAGAGCCATTACCACACCTGCATAAGCAAGCAATTCCCATCCTGAGTACATTCGAATCAATACATAAACCGCCGATTTTGTGGTAAACGCACTCATGAATACAGCGCCGGTAATGGTAGCTTTGGGATATGCATCTGCCAGCCAGGCGTGTAAAGGGGGAATTGCAGCGTTAATGGAAATACCGATAAGCATTAGTACAGAAGCTACCGTGTACTCATCGGGAAAATGTGTTATTGCAAGGCTACCTGATTCTGTGACATGCCAAATAATTCCACTCAGCAAAATACTTCCGCCAAATATATGGACGAGCAGATAGCGCATTCCCACGGCATCCGTTTCCTTTGTTCTGCGAGCCCAGATTAAATAGGCAGAACTAACAGCCATCAATTCCCAGAAAACGTAAAACGTAAAATAATCGCCTGCCATAGCCACACCAAGCGCACCACCGGCATAAATCAGAGCGGATGTTTGCTGCGTAAGATCATCAATGTGATAGGCGTAGATTCCTCCTATTACCGCAACCATAGCAAAAATGGTTGCAAAAACTCTGCTCAATGCGTCAAGCTGAACTAATATCAGTTCATACTCTCCAAGCGGAACCGTGAGTGAAAAACCATTGGGTACCGACCAAATGGACACAAGGGCTAACAGTGGAAATACAATAAACGTGGCCGAGCGTACCTGTTTTGGGATAACTGAAAGAATAAAAGCTCCCAGTATCAAAATGACGGCCGGCATGGTTAATAAATCAATGATCATAATAATCTTCTTCTCTGAATATGAAGAGTTTTCCTAACCACTTAGAAACGTAGATAATTACCGCACAGCTCACAAAGCCCCAGATTATGTAAAATGCGGGGACGTAATTCCACCAATGTGATTTATAATCGGCTAAATAAGTGAATTCTACGATGAGGCTTATAACTGTAAGTACCGCCATCGCTATCCAGTGCCATTTTTTCATAATCCACCTCCGGTAAATAGGGTTTGAGCAATAGAAGCCGCGAGATCAAAAAATCCAAAGAACAGATTCGGAAAGATTCCAAAAATGACCGACAGTGATGCCGTAACCATTATTGGAACCACCATAAATGGTGACGCTTCTCCATGATGATCTAACTCCTCTCCTCCCTTTCTGAAATATGCCCGCTGAATGATTGGGAAGAAATATCCAACGTTCAAAAGTCCACTTACCACAAGAATAATGAGTGCAATAGTAACATCTCCCTGAAGAGATCCCATGGCCAGAAACCACTTACTTAAAAACCCATTTACTGGTGGTATTCCGGCTAATCCAAGCGAGCCGATTGTAAAAGCAGCCATCGTCCACGGCATCACTTTGGCAATTCCATTGAGCTGACTAATGTTTTCTTTATGGAGATTTACATAGATAGCACCGGCGCAGAAAAAGAGCGTAATCTTCATCGTTGCGTGAGCCGCGATATGCATAATTCCGCCCTGCATTCCCAATGGTGTGAGTAACGCCACGCCTAAAACAATGTAGGAAAGATGTCCGACGGTGGAATAGGCCAATCTTCTCTTCAGATTATCCTGAGCGAATGCCATCAGGGAAGCGACAATAATCGTTGTTCCGGCTAATACTATCAGAATTTCATTTAATCCGTACGCCGCTAAAACATCTGTTCCAAAAACGTAGCCGACAATTCGAATAACAGCGAATACACCCGATTTTACAACCGCAACCGCGTGCAAAAGAGCACTTACCGGGGTTGGCGCTGCCATTGCGGCCGGAAGCCAGCTGTGAATAGGCATAATTCCCGCTTTCACCCCCACACCGCCAAGAAATAAAATAAAAATAACGGCCATTAACAGCGGGGAAAGCTGAGTATCACCAAAAACACCACCGGGTACAAATTCAATTGAGCCAGTGTAGATATAAGTCATCGCCGTAGCTGCAATTAACAGGAGTCCCGCCGTAAGCGTGTAGGTCAGATATTTTCGGGAAGCGGCAATGGCTTTGGGTGTTTCTTTATGAATAACCAACGGATAAGTTGCCAGCGTCAGCATCTCATAAAAGACAATAAACGTGAGCAAGTTACCTGAAAACGCAATTCCAATGGTAGAGGACAAACAGATAGCAAAACTCGCGAAATAACGTGTTTGTTTATGCTCGCCTGCTCCTCGCACATAACCAATGGAATAAAAAGAGGTGAAAATCCATAATCCCGAAGCGATCGTGGCAAAATAAACTCCTAACGGATCTGCTTTTATTAGAAGTGGCAACCCCGGAGCTAATTCAAACAGTTCTAAGGCAACTGTCTTTCCCTCAAGAGCGCCGGGAATGAGTGTTAATACAAGCAAAAACTTTACAACAGCCGCTATTATCGTCCAGCTTTCGCGGAGATTGGGCTTCTTGTCGCTCAGCAGAATAAATGGAACAGCTGCTAACGATGTCAGGATCGCTAATAAAGGTACAAGTTGGAGATCCATTTAATTACAGTTCAATGTGCATTATTATCCGGGAAAAATGTTAAAGAGAAATCCTACAATGGCCGCGTTAGTAAGTCCGATTACCAGTAGTCCAATTGCTAAAATCATAACAGGAGCTTTGCCGTTAAATCCTACCTCATCCTGCTCAACTGCGTCGAGATCAAGATCAGCGGGATTATCTTTGTTGGTATAAACTTTTTCGAGAATTCTGAAGAAATACACCGCGTTGAGCAGAGAGCTAACCAGAATTACGGCTAAGAAAAGCCAATTCGAATTCTGCACCGTTCCGATGGCCAGATACCATTTACTAAAGAATCCTGCCAGTGGCGGCAATCCCACCATAGAGATAGCAGCTACCGTAAAGCCAAACATCGTCCACGGCTGCTTTTTGGCTACGGAACTGTCAAAATCAAATACCCTTGTATGTCCAAGTTTTAATCTGAGGTTTCCTGAAACCAGAAATAAGCAGGCTTTCATAAAAGCGTGATTGAGTACGTGAAGCAAAGCTCCGGCGAATCCAAAGGGGTTCATCAAGCTCAAACCCATTATGATATATCCAATCTGTGAAACGCTACTGTACGCCAGCATTTTTTTGAGTTCTTTCTGACCAATAGCCATTACTGAGCCATATATAATACCGACAGAGGCTAATAATCCAATGATGTAGTCGATCGGAATCATAGATTCAAATGTATCGGCACCATAAACATACAGCACAACACGGAATAAGACATACGCTGCCACTTTTGTCCCGATTGGAGCAATAAGTGCTGAAGAAGTGGAAGAGGCGTTTGTATAAGCATCAGGTAGCCATCCATGAAGTGGGAATAAAGCAGCTTTGACTCCAATTCCACCCAAAATCAATACAAGCGCGGCAATGGCAACATTGTTATCCATGAGCATGGGAAGCATCGCCTCCATGTCAATCATATTCAACGTTCCTGTAATGGTGTAAAGAAAACCAACACCGAGCAGATATAACGTTCCGCCCACCGTGCCAATTATTAAATATCTGAAAGCGGCAAACGGTGCATTTTTATTACCAATAGCAATGAGCGCATAGCTGGCAAGAGATGAAATCTCAAGAAAAACGTAGAGGTTGAAAAGATCACCCGTCATAACCATTCCGTTGAATCCAAGCATCAACAGCATGGCCACAGAATAGTAAACATGACGCTTCGATTTGAACTCAGCTTTAGCATTAGCACCTGAGTGCCACAATACTATAAATGCCACAAAATTAATTACAAGAGAGATAAATCCGGATAATCCATCGTAAACAAATTCAATTCCAACCGGAGGCTGCCAGTTTCCGAACCAGTAGCGAACAATCTCGCCCTCGTTTAAAAATGAGATGAAGGCGATGATGGAAAAAAGTGTGGCGACACCGGCGCCTAATACAGCCAGAGGTTGAGCCCAGTCTTTATTTCGAAACGAAACAGCCGTTCCAATCACCGCAAAAAGCAGATAGGTAAATACAATAGCTACAGGTAGATGCGTCTCAATCATTGAACCTTCTCTATCACTTCTTGTTCATCCAGCGTGCCAAATCTGTTGTAAATTGTTATCAACAGCGTAAATGCCACTCCAAGCGTGGCAACACCCACTACAATTGCGGTAAGCATGAGCGTGTGCGGCAGAGGATTTAAATAATTAGCTACATTTTCAACCGGAAACTGATCTGACTTCACAGGCACAGTGGCGTTCCATTTTGAGGCAATGGAAACAAAGAAAAGAACAACAGAAGCCTGAAAAATGGATAATCCAATTGTTTTCTTCACCATATTCTGCTTGAACAGCATTCCATACAATCCAACAATCATAAGGGCAAAAATGAACCAATAAGCGTAATGTCCCGACAAAAACTCCATTAATAGTCCTCTCCTTTTAAAAGATTGTCGTACATCATCACTAAAATAGCCATTACGGCGAATCCAATTCCGATCTCAATAATCAAAATACCCGTATAGCGTAACCAGTGGCCCGACATACCGGGGATAGGCAGAGATTCATAATCAAGAAAAAAGCCTCCCATGAGAGCGGCTGTAAGTCCGGTTCCGAAATAGATCAATACTCCGACAATAGCCATCGGACGAGCTAATGATTCTCTGAATTGCTTTCCGGCAAAATCCTGTCCCGTTGAAACACGAAGCAATAAGGCTGAGGCAGCCAAAAGAGTTCCACCCTGAAAACCACCGCCCGGGCTGTAATGACCATGGAAAATAACATACCAGCCAAACAGCATGATATACGGACTCAAAAAGCGAGCTCCGAGCATAATAATCGGGCTGTCAAACTTATTCTTCATCGTTTCCGTATCGGTTTCTTAAAACTAACAACGTGATGAGTCCCGCGGTAAAAATAACAACCTGTTCTCCAAGCGTATCAACACTACGATAATCGCCTAAAATTACGGTGACGATATTTGGTGTATGAGCGTCGTTGTAGGCTTCCTGAATAACATAACTTCCCACAACCTCGGTGCCCGTAATGCTTTCTTCTGCGTGCATCGCATTATCAGAATTACCACGATAAGGAAGATCAATTGAGGCAAAAAGCATTATGCCCGCAAACAGGATTAATATGAAAAATTTAAACAGCTTCAATCTTTTGTAGCCCTCGTGGTTTTATGAATTGCAACAACAAAAAGAATTCCTGTCACTCCGGCTCCAACTACGGCCTCTGTAAATCCGACGTCAATGGCGCCCATAGAAATAAAAAGTAACGCCATGATAAAACTGAACAGCGTGAGCATAACCACGCCCACTAACAAGTTTTTCGCGTTCAACGCAGAAATCGCGGTCACAAGAAGCAAAACAAACAGTATGATCTCAAGTTGCCAAATCATTCGTCGCCCTCATTTGATGATTTCTTTTTTGAACGAAGCATGGGATAAACGCCGCTTTCAAAAGCAGACTTACCAAGCGCATGAGAACCTATAGGATTTGCCAGGACGATAAACAGAAAGATCAGCAATAACTTCAGCGATGTGAGCGTGAATCCCTCATAGACAATCAATCCACTCATTGTAAAGATGACACCCAGCATATCGATATTACTCGCTGCATGAGTTCTGCTAAAGAAATCCGGCAAACGGAGTAATCCAATACTACCGGAAAACATGAAAAAGAGTCCGCATGTTATAAGAATAACGCTGACTAAAATCTGCAAATTCATTCTTTCCTCCCTGTTTTATTCACAACCAGATACTTAGCAGTCACAATAGAACCAAAAAAACCAAGAATTGCATACGCGAGTGTGATATCCACAAACATGTCCATTCGTCCGTAGATATAACCGATAAAACAGATAAGAACGATCGTTTTGGTAGCTACAGCATTAATTCCAACCATTCGGTCGTATACCGAGGGGCCGCGATAAATAAGTATCGACGACATAATCACGACTAATAGAAGAAATACAGCTGCCCCGATAAAGAAATGCTCCATAGTCATTTCAGTTCAGCTCCTCCTCGCTTCTGTAAATTTTAATATCACTGATAACAGAAGCATCTGTATTGAGAAACAACTGATTTACTTTTTTAGGCATTTCATCGTTAATAATCCCCGTGTAAGATGCAGAAGACAAAGCGTGAACCACAAACTCGTCTCCCTCAATATCAACCGTTAAGGTTCCGGGAGTGAGAGTAATCGAATTTCCTAAAATGGCTTTGGCCTGAGCGTTGGGGAGATTTACTTTAAAACGAACAATAGCCGGTTCTATTGGAAGCGTGGGATGAAGAATAATGGCAACAACTTTAGCCGCTGAGACCAATATTTGCCAAATCAACCAAAAAATGTAGGGAATTACTTTAATGAAACGAACTTCACCGAGCGACTGCATTTCATCGTCAAAAAATACTTCTTTCTTGATTTTGTTCGTTAGAAACATCACAAAGAGAACTGATACAACCCCCATTGAGAGATGAACAGCGTCAAGAAATCCGCTCATGATGACCCAAAAAACCATCAGAGAGATAAACATTAGAATGTTATTAATGATCGGAATCTTTTTCATTCAAGTGTGTCGCTCAATCATTCTTCAAAAATGAAACCTAACATATCAAAAATCTGCCAATAGTTACAATAAAACCTGATTTACTAAATAAGTTCAGGTTTTTCAATCACTTTATTTATTCGCCTATACAGTAACAATTTAATTGGCAATAAGAATAGAAATAATTGTGAATATTATATGATCGTTCCCTGAAATACTATTTTTCTCATTTAGCTTAAAAGATGATCACAGTCAGACATAAAAAAAGCCACCGAATATAGTATCCGGCGGCTTCAAGTTTTTTTAGAGAAAGATCAACTTACCATTTCAGCAGATTTATTTTACTGAGGTCGATATTCAGATTATTTCGAAAGATGGCAATGATAATGGCTAATCCCACAACAGCTTCTGCCGCTGCCACACATAGAGCAAAAAAGACCAAAATCTGTCCGTTCACATCTCCAAGGTGACTACTAAAAGCAACCAGTGTAAGGTTTACAGAGTTAAGCATGAGCTCAACCGACATAAAGACTAATATCGCGTTTTTACGAGTGAGTACGCCAATCATCCCAATTACAAACAGGAGTGCGCTGAGCGATAAATACCAGTTTAACGAAAGTTCTAACATCTGATTAATTCTCCTTCAGTTTAATTTTTCTCTGCGCAATAATTAAAGCTCCGACAACTGCTGCTGTGAGCAAAATTCCGGTTACCTCAAACGGTAGCAGATAATCGGTGAACATCACATCTCCAATATTCTCAACCGATCCTACAGCTGACATATTTTCGCTTACTACCGGCAATGTATTTGTAACAGAGGCAATAGCGTAGAAAAGCTGTGCAAATACAACAATACCCAATAAAACTGACATGATATATTTTATGCTAATCCCTTTAAACACATCGTCAGCGCTTTCCTGATTTAACAGCATTATCACAAAGAGAAAAAGTACCATGATAGCTCCGGCATACACCAGAATTTGAATCACGGCTAAAAATTGTGCTTCAAGCAACAGGTACAATCCCCCGAGCGAAGCCATGTTCAACACCAAAAAGAGCGCGCTGTAAACCGGGTTTTTATGGGTAATCATCACTATAGCCGATGCAATGGCGATAGTGGCAAATAAAATGAATAAGTATGAAACCATAATTCTATCTGATTTTTTAGGACAGCGCAAAAGTACCCAATTTCTGATCTTTCATCAATAACTTATTTGCCCGGTTTGCAATCTGTTGGATTTTTGTTGTGGGGATCACCCTCATCGGGCGAGTAGAACAACCCAAAATATCATGCGCCACGACAACCTCGTCCGGTGAGTTTTACCACCTGCCAGGCACAATCAACGTTTTCCAACATTGTTGCCGGAATTTCAACTTCTGCTCAGCTTTTGGACTATTGGATTATAGACTTTGATGGAGTATTTGCTGGTTCACCCGTCAGACGGGGGGCATTTTCATTTCTTCAGATCAATTCCTTCAGGTTATAAAATCTTTATTCAAATTATGTACCTTCATACCGATCATCAAAATTATCACACTTTTCAGGCAACACTTTAATTATGATTTCGTTGCCCGTTTTTTAAGAATTAACGATTCTTTACTTTTTACTCAATCTTAACAGAGACATATTTTATGGCAGATACGTATCAATTTGATATGCAGCAGTTAACCGAGCAAATTGAAGAAGCATCTTCATTTGTGGATGATATTTATCACGAGCTTGATAAAGTAATTGTAGGACAACGCTACATGATTGACCGGCTACTCATAGGACTTCTTGCCAACGGTCACGTATTATTGGAAGGTGTTCCCGGATTGGCAAAAACGCTCACAGTTTCGAGTCTGGCAAAAGTCATCTCTACCAACTTTCAGCGAATTCAGTTCACCCCCGACCTCCTGCCTGCCGATTTACTCGGTACACTGATCTACAATCAGAAAGAGGGTGAGTTCACGATTAAAAAAGGCCCGATCTTCTCAAATATTATTCTGGCAGATGAGATTAATCGTTCTCCCGCGAAAGTCCAGTCAGCCCTTCTTGAGTCGATGCAGGAGCGTCAGGTTACCATTGGCGAAACCACGTTTCCACTCAGCGAGCCATTCCTGGTATTAGCAACCCAAAACCCGGTTGAGCAAGAAGGAACCTATCCACTTCCGGAAGCTCAGGTTGATCGTTTTATGCTGAAGATTAATATCGATTATCCCAATCAGGAGGAAGAATTAGAGATCATGCGACGCATGGCGCGAACAGGGAAAAAGCCTGAGCTAAAGCCGGTTATACACCCCGATCGCATTTTAAAAGCACGCAACGTGATCAACAATATATATATGGATGAAAAAGTGGAGAAATATATCGTGGATATGATTTTCGCCACACGACGTCCGGCCGACTACAATCTTGAGAAACTTACCGACCTGATCAGCTTTGGTGCCTCTCCCCGTGCTACCATTAATTTAAACCTGGCTGCCCGTGCTGAAGCATTCATGGACCACCGCGCTTATGTAACGCCGGAAGATGTGCGAACCATTGCTATGGATATTCTCCGTCACCGCGTAATTCCAACCTATGAGGCAGAAGCGGAAGAGATCACCTCAGAAGAAATTGTGGATACCATCATGAAAACTATACAGGTTCCATAAACTGAATCATTGTGCGTATATATCTATTTTATAAATTGTTTAATAAACAGTATATTTTATATATGCAAAAAATATAAAATTATAATCTGATCCTGCATGGATTACAGTAATCCTGCACGACTCATTTACACATTAGACATTATTATGGATATGAAATTTGTTGACAGAGAAAAGGTAACTACCTCACGAAAAAGCTCCTCTAAATACAAGGCTTTAGTAGACAACCTGTCTAAATTAGAGCCCGGAGGAAGAGCGTTAGAAGTTCCCTTCAAAAGTGAAAAAGAACTCAATTCAATGCGCAATGTAGTTTACACCTTCAATCGCGAAAACGACATCAAAATCAAAAGCAACAAAGATTCGGACAACAACCGCATCTTTTTCTTCAGAAATGATTGATTGATAAATTAAAGATTTACAAACGTGAATCTTGTATTTTGAAAGGACATTACACAATGGTGTGATGTCCTTTTTTTATGATGGGTATCGAATTTAATCTATTTCTCTCCAAATAATTTCGTTTCAGGAAAAACCTCTTCGAATCCATGGGGCGGATTTTGCAAGCGATACGTTTCAAAATAAAATGTTCTCTCTGAGCCAACTCGTTTCCCATTAATTGAGAAAAATCTCGAATCAGAACCTATAAATGGTTTTAACGCTTTAAACCAGGATTCATAGAGATTACGACGGGTAAACATGTGAAGATCAAATCCATGATGCGCCTTTTCTTTGAACAGAATAATTCGTCCCGTCTCTAATGGTGATTGTGCCTCATACAACTTCTCTCGATCGAACTCGTTTGTTGCATTTCCCAAAAGTGCCTCCAAGAAATTAACTCCATTTCCCGGACGTATATCATCAATCAGCCGGAGAAACTTGTTGTAATCGATTTTTTTATCAGAATCTGTTTCATCAGCATACAACCCAGAGATTTCATCAACCACAGCTTTAATAATCTGCTGATACTCAGGATGCGTATTAATTCCGTGCATCGCATCCTCCCTGGATTCACCTAAATCGGTATTTGTAAGATAAAATCGTGAGAAAGTAGGAATCGGCTTCATAAAATCGTCCAGACTCATCTCCTTATCTTTTTGAGATGGCCGTTCGGGATTATCCCGCCCGAGTGATTCAATTTGAAGATCGTGATGGAATATGAGTTTGAGAATGTTCATGTGTTTTAAATTTAAATCGTATTTGAAATGCCATTTGTTTCTGAAAGCCCTCGAAAGTTAAAATAACCTCTTTTCTTTTTATACCTTAACTCTCTGCGATATTTTATAACTTTGCGGCTCACAAAAACCACTACCTACATCACATGAATCGACACGTGTATCGTTCATTTTTTTTCTTTCTGCTGTTTACTCCTTCACTTTTGCTTGCGCAATCGGGTAATAGCGACAATAATTCTCTGAACTTCGAAAACCAGGGACGCATTTATACTGATCCAGCGGCAGCACAGCTGAGTCAAACTCCAACACTCGATGCCGTTGATGAAACCCAATATTTACTGGGACCCAATGATATTTTAAGCATCGAAATTGAGGGTTTATTCAATCTTTTTGCCCAAAATATTGTAGTGAATGCGCAGGGGGACATTGTAATTCCACAGCTTGGAACTGTTAACGTCAACAGTTTGACCATAAAAGAAGCCAAGGAAGCGGTCCAAAAAAAGATATCATCTCGCTATAATGAAACACAATTAGGCATTTTTAGTCTGGTGAAAGCGAAAAACGTTGTTGTTACTATTAACGGAAATATTTCTGAACAACGCTCACTTGCCCTGCCGGGCATGACCCGCCTTCACAATGTTATAAATCGCGTCATTTCACCATCAGTTGATAAAGATTCTGAAACCGGACTCTCCCAAAACCAGAATCCATTGTTAGATTTTTCCAGCTATGTTACCTCCTCGAGGCGCTTACAAAATCAAATTCCTGCTTCTGAATTGGCTGGTTACACACAATCCGATGCTTCTCTGTATCAGCAGCTCAGCACATATGCGTTACGTTCAATAAGTGTAAAAAATAAATTGGGAGAAATACGGTACTTCGACCTTCTCTCTTACATTAACGCAGGCAAATCATCTCAAAGTCCCGTTTTAAACAGCGGAGATCACATTACATTAAAGAAATTGGGTCCTGACGCACCGCATACAAGTATTTCAGGAGAAGTTTCCCGGCCAGGAGTTTTCGAGTATCTCAATACAGATAGTTTTGATCAACTTTTAGCACTTTCAGGTGGTTTAACTTCACAAGCGGATTCCTCTTCTGTTCAGGTATTTGAAAATGGAAACTGGCAAACTACCACTATTAATGAATTACTCAGCCGATCATCATTTGCACCGAACACTCACATTATTGTTGGGAAGAACAACAACCTCGATCGCATGGGCACCGTTTGGGTCTCCGGTGAAGTTAGTCAGGCAGGAAATTATCCTTTGGTACCGGGACAAACTACCGTTAAGATGGTTGTGGAGCGCTCCGGTGGGTTAACCATGCACGCTCTCTCCAACGGAATATATATTGAGCGTCAAACTTCTGACGATAATTCAAAGCGTGGCAAACAAGAGTTTGAATCTCAGCTTCTAAAGCGCTCATCGAATCAAGTAATTGAGGGATTCGAATATTTGGATCTTGAACAAAACATTACCAAGCAACGACTTTTCGTCAATTTTGAGGAAAACGCGGAAAATTTCGTTCTTCAGGATGGTGATCACATAGTGGTTCCCTACAACACTCATTCAGTATTTGTGTTCGGACAAGTCAACATACCCGGCATGTTCTCCTATAATGCCGACAGAAATATTGAAGCCTATCTTGAGCTTGCAGGTGGCAAAAGCGTAGCTGCACAGAAAAAACGTGTCTTTATAATCAAAGCGGGAAGCAAAACCTGGTACAAACCCGGCGACACGACCATTCAGCCCGGCGATTACATCTTCGTTGACCGAAAGCCATACATTGACTACAGCAATCAGGCGAGATTGGAAGCCGAAGATCAACGTTTATTCTGGCAACAGATTTCAGTGGTAGTTTCGGCAATTAGTACGGCTGTTTTGTTGATTAGCGTACTACAATAGAAAATAATATTTTGAATAATCTAATCGAAAAATGACCAATAGAGATTTTAAATTTATAGATATCGTAATCATACTTGCGAGGTGGAAAAAGAGCTTTCTACTTATTGTAGGTTCGATAACAATTTTGTCTTTAATAATAGCACTTATATGGCCAAAGCAATACCAATCAAAAACTGAATTTATTTACAATAAACCTTCATCAGGTTCAGTCTCAGGAATATTAAACTCTTTTATTCCAATGGGTGGATCCTCAAGTAGCCTTGGGCCTGAACAGGCTATTGTAATTCTTAAAAGTGCTGACCTCAAGAAACATCTGACCGAAAAGTACAACCTTTACGAGTACTACGAAGCAGAATTCAAAGAAGCTTTGTACAGAATGATTAATTCGAGAACCATAATTGAATCAAACAGAGAGGGTGGATTTGGGTTCAATCCGATTATTTCAATTACTATGACATATGAAGATAAAAACCCACAAATGGCAAACAATATTGTGGAAACGTCAATGCATTATTTAGACTCTGTTATAGTTGATCTTAACGCGAATGCTAACGCAAAATCTTTTTCACTAGTTGAAGATCAATACAAAAAGAATCAAATAGCCCTTGAAAGTGCTGAACAAGCATTAAATGATTTTCAAAACCATTATGGAATCCTCGAAGTTGACGCACAGATTCAAGAATTAGTTAAAGCAATTGCCGAGGTGAGAAAACGGAGCATTGAGCTATCTATCCAAATAGCTTATCTAGAAAACGTTTCTGACGAATCATACAAGTTAAAAGAATTACAACAGCGTAAGAGCAGTTTTGACGAGAAGTACAATGAATTAATTAGAAAAAATGATAATCAACTATCAAAATCTAAAAACGATATTAGTTACTCATTATTAGATTATCCCGATTTAATGTTACAATATGGTAGATTGTATCGTGATGTGGAGGTTCAAAATAAAATCTACGAATACATTTATCCTTTATATCTGCGTAATAAAGCTCAGATCGATGACAATTATTCAGGTATTCAATTAATTGATCCTCCATCTATGCCAACCTACAAGAGCTCACCCAAGAGAGCAATAATTGTATTAGGAGGGTTTCTCTTTAGCGTTTTCTTAGCTGTATTTTATATAGCTTTTAGACATCTTTTAATTACCAACGAAGATTATCATAACAAAGTCACTGAACTGAAACATGAACTATTCGGTAAATAAATCTTCGTTTTTTTTCTATCCATCTGTTATAGGTGCTTTTGCCGGTGACTTAATTAACTTAATACCCAGTGGTGCAATTCCCGGAACCATTTTTCAAATTGGATTAGCTACAGGCTTGGTTGGCTATGTAATCTATTCAGTGTATAGTCAAACTGCTGTTGTCAAATCAAACACCTATCTATTTGAAGCACTTATTTTTTTATCAATATTAGCTTTTTCTGTAATCTATTCCTGGAATCCGCAAGCTGGTGCGTTCTATTTATTTAGAACAATCGTTTTATTTATCTACGCTTATCTTTTCTATTCCTCTTTAAATTCACTTAGTGACATAAAAAAACTCGTAAATTTAATTGTCGCCGTTTCTTTAATTATTGGATTCTACGGATTAATTAAAATGTTATCCAATCCGGGAGAAATTGCCCAGAATATCACTTCTACTGCTACAGGGGTAAAAAATAGAGCTGTAGGTGTTGAAAATGACCCAAATGTTTTTGCCAGTTACTTTTTATTTCCTGTTTTCTTTTTAATTACAAAATATTACAGTTCAAAATCGCTCCTATACAAAGCGTTTTATGTGCTTTCACTACTCATAATAATGGGAGCAGTTGCATTGACTTATTCAAGGAGCGTTTGGCTCTCTATATTTTTAGGCGGTACACTAATTTTAATTATCAAAAGAGATTATAAAATACCGTTGATAATCTTGGTTTTATTTTTAATTGCAGCCCTGAGTTCAGAGACCCTTCAGCTACTTTTAGGTACTATTTTCAACAGGTTTTATGATTTATTAACCGGAAATATTGATACATCAAATCAAATTCGAATAATGCTTTTTTTTAGTAGCTTTGATATGGTAACTTCGACATACGGGTTGGGGGTTGGTAATCGTGGATTTCCCGCCTATTTTATGAAAAATTATGATTTGCAAGATGCTGTTGGCGTTTATGAATCACATAATATGTACTTCCAGCTACTTGCTGAACAAGGAATAATTGGGTTCTTATTTTTCATGTATTTATTTGTACTTATTGGCTTTGTTGTTTGGAAAAATTATGCTATTTCCAATAGTCAAGAGGAGAAAGATATCAACTTAGCTTTAATAGCTACTTTTATAGGTTATGCTACATTTTATCAATTCTACGGAGGGGCACTTGTAGATGCGAGATTGTATATAGTTGGTGTTATAATCTTTTCAATATCAAACATCAATAAGACCAAGTCCAACAAATCCAGACACACATTGGTTTGAAGAAAAAGCTTTTACTTATATCTCAACATTTTTCGCCTGAAATTGGTGCTGCTGCAACTCGATGGGAAGACTATACACAATTACTTAAAGAGGATTATGACATAACCGTACTTACAAGTGTACCAAATTATCCCAAAAAACAAGTATTTGAAGGTTACAGTAATTCTTTTCAACAGTGCACTGCTAAAGGCATAAAAATTGTACGTGTTCCAACTATACCGCGAAGAACGAATTCTAAAAGTAGAATAATAAATTATTTTTTTTTCGTATTAACATCAATTTTCTATTTCTATAAAATAGAAAAACCGGACTATATTTTAGTTACCTCTCCACCTTTAACAGTTGGACTTATCGGTATTTTCTATAAATTAATTTATAATATACCTATGCATCTTGATGTGCGAGACTTGTGGCCTGAATCTGCGATACACTTAGGGGAGCTTGATAATCCCATTTCCCGCAAACTTGCGTACAAACTTAAATCTATTACTTATTCATTGGCGGACAAATTTATCACACCAATACCATCATTTGCAGAAGATTTCCCAAAAGGAAAAACCACTTATCCTTTGATAAATGGTATAAGCGATTCTTTTATACAAACAGTTGATATTCTTCAAGAAACCAAAAACCATTTATTTGAAAACAGACCCTTAAAAATAATTTATGCCGGAAATCATGGCCTGTTCCAAAACTTAGAGGATATATTATATGTTGCAGAAGTTTTACAAAATGAGAAAAGGAACATTACATTTACTTTTATTGGAGACGGAAGCAATAAAAACAATATAAAAAAATTGGCTTCAGAGCTACTTCTGACAAATGTCACACTAATTGATAGCCTTGGTAAAGATGACTTAATAAAGCAATTGCTACTACATGATGTGGGCTTAGTTTCGCTGAAAAAGGCGTCACTTTTTAATCGAGCACTACCCTCAAAGACATTTGAATATGCAGGAGCAGGCTTAATGATCTTATCTACTGTACCCGGGGATTTAGATAATCTAGTACAACGCCATGAAATAGGTATTACGGTTGAGCCTGAAAACAGAGAACAACTGAAGAACGTATTGATTGAGTTGTCAAAGAACCCTTCCGTTATTCAACAATATCAGGAAAATGCGTTTAATTCTTCAAGAAGACACTTTAAAAAATCTATTTTGGCTGAAGGCTTATCTAATTTTATATCAAACTAAATTAATATGAGTTATAAGCTCAAGATATTACTACGCTCGAAATTCATCGTTGATTCATCGAGTGTATTTTCTGGTAATGTTGTTGGGCAGATTATTCTTTTTCTTTCAAGTCTGGTTGTAGCGAAGTTATATAGCGCGGAAGATTTTGGAATTTATAGTCTGTTTGTAGCAGTAGTAAGTTTTTTGATTCTAATCCCCCCCCTTCGCTTAGATCAAGTTCTGCTATTAGAAAAAAACAAAAGCTCATTAACATTAATTTTAAAAGCTATCTGCTTTAATAGTTTTGTATTAGTCTTTTTACTTATTCCTATTCTGTATTTAATAAATCTTAAAGGCTATTTAGATTTATTAAACGAACCATACATCATTATTTTTTTACTGATCGCTATTCTTACATCAATTGGTGTTCAGGTTTTACTACAGTTTTTAAATAATTTAGCCTTGTTTAAAAATATTGGAGTTGTAAAAGCTTCACAGGGCACACTAATGGGTGGATTTCAAATACTATTTGGATCACTTAACTCTCTCAAATACTTCGGTTTAATAATTGGAAAGATTTTTGCTGATTTTCTGCCATCCATTTTTCAATTACTCCGGCTAAAAAAAACAGGGGTTAATCTTCCGAATCATAAATTAACCGTTAAGCGTTACTTTGCTGTCTTAAAAAAATATCGAAGCTATGTAGTTTTCAATACTCCACACGCGCTCTTGACGAATTTATCATCTAATGTCCCATATTTTATCTTGGGAACATTTTTTTCAAATTACGTTTTGGGGATTTTTGGATGGGTAAGTCGCAGCTTTTATGCCCCAATGACACTTATTGCAAACAGTGTTGGCCGTACGTTTAATCAACGTATTTCAGATCGGCTTCACGATTCTCTTCCCGTGAAATCTTTATTCTACAAAGTTACAGGAACTTTGCTGACGTTGACTATTCTACCATCGATTGTGATGGGTTATTTTGGAGAGGAAATATACGGTTTTGTTTTCGGTGAAACTTGGTCGGAAGCAGGAACTTATTTGTTGTATCTACTACCTTGGTATATTTTGTCTTTTACTTATTCTCCAATAGCTTTCTTACCCATTGCTTTGGGAGCGCAAAAGTCTATGCTACACTTTGAGATTTTTTCAGTGATAACTCGAACCTCATTCCTAATACTTGGCGGATATTTCCAATCAATTCAATTCGCACTCTCCGGATACAGTATATCGGGAGCTATCATTATACTTTTTATGTTTTTATACATATTTAATCTTATCAATAAATACGAACATTCTATAACCTCAAAAGTTTAATATGATAATTTGCCACATCTCTACTGTTCATCGAAGGGATGATATCCGAATTTACAGGAAAGAAATTGTTTCCCTCTTATCTGCCGGATACGAGATCGATTACGTTACCCCCAAAAAAACATCTCAGGGTGAAGCAATTGATCTAAATCGAGTTAACATTATCCCAATAAAAACATCATCCAATAAGTTTATAAGAATTTTTACATCAACCCCTAAGACTATTTGGATGTGTTTAAAATCGAAAGCTGCTATTTTTCATGCTCACGACCCCGAACTTATTTTTACCCTGATAATTCTACGTCTATTGGGTAAAGTTACGGTACTTGACGTCCATGAAGATTACGAACAGCAAATAGTGGATAAATTATGGATTCCTTCATTACTTAGATTTGGTTTTATTCTTCCTATTTTCAAATTAATACACCGCATTGGGAAAAAAACTATATCACGGTTTATAGTTGTCACAGAACATATTGGAAAAATGTATCCTCTTGAAAAAACATTCTTAGTACAGAATTTTCCGCTTCAATCAGAAATTAATCAACAACTATCGACTACTCGTACGTATCAACGATCCATTGACATGTCCTACTTTGGGGAAATTTCATCAGAAAGAAATTTTGAAAATATCCTTAACTCTTACATTGAACTGCATGAGCAAGGACATCCTATTTCTTTTAAGCTTGGTGGCCGCGTTTCCAGTCCCGGAATCAAAGAACTAATAACAAAATGTGAGTCATTAGATGGTTTTGAATTTTTAGAATGGGTTTCCAGGGAAGAAATGTTATCAATTTTGTCTGAGACAAAATTGGGACTTGTTTTATTTAAACCTCTGGGAAATCATATTAACGCACAACCCAATAAAATTTTCGAATATATGGCATCTGGTGTACCCATATTGTGTAGCAATTTTCCACTTTGGGAAGAGGTAATTGTAAAAAATGATGTGGGGATTTCTGTAGATCCTCTAAACAAAGAGGCCATGAAAACAGGGATATTAACTTCGCTTGAGACGTTTTCGTCTGAACATTCATTTAAAGCCCAAAAATTAGTAAAAGAAAAATTTAACTGGGATAATGAGTTTTTTAAATTAGTTGATTGCTACAAATCCATACCTACTTAAATGAAAGTACTAACAGTTACCCATTCCTGGCCAAATACACATAACAACACAAAAGGAAATTTTGTAGAAGACGAAACGGCTCTTTTGAGTACTGATACAAATCAAAGAGTTTTATTTCTCCAATCATTAGACCCAAAAGGTGCGAGAAATGGAAAAGCCCTACCTTCGTCCCAAAATATCCCAATTAGTTCTTGCAACTATCTCTCACTGCCAAAAAAACTTTTCCCAACATTAACTGCCCGATCTATAGCAAGACAAATAGTTAAAGAAGCAACATCTTTTGAGGCTGATATTATTCATATTCATTTCTTATTTCCGGTTGGAATTTCAGTACCCTATTTTCCTAAAGAATTGGCTAAAAAAACAGTGATCACTATTCATGGAAATGAGTGGTTTACTCTCAAAGATCATTCTGTATTTAAACATTATTTACCTGCATTAACTGCATGTTCCTCCATTATTTGTGTCAGTGACGAACTCAAAGCAGACCTTATCGATTACTATCCCGAATTATCTGATAAAGTCACAGCTATTCCACATGGTGTTAATACTGACATTTTTAAAATAAAAACTGCTAAAAGACACTATGATTTCATAAGCGTAGGTGGCATTTCACCTGTAAAAGGCCACGATTTAACCTTAAAAGCTATTGCATCTAATCCCAAATTGAGAGAATTCAGTTTTTCAATTATTGGAAATTTAGTTGACAAGCAATACTACAAGAAACTTTTGAAAATTGTTGATGATGAAAACTTAACCAACGTCTCATTTCTACCAACTATTCATAGAGATGAAATGGCCGACTTATATAATCAATGCTCTACATTCGTTTTACCCAGTCGGTATGAAGGTTTTGGTATCTCTTTTATTGAAGCAGCTGCCTGTGGATGCAGCCTAATTGGGCCAAATAGTGGAGGGCCGGCAAGCATCATAAATAAGGATGTTGGAGATAAAGTTGATGTAGGAGACATTAAAAAACTGTCAAACCTACTTGTTCTACATTCCCGGCATACCTTTAACAGACAATCGATTCATGATAGTATTGCTAAACGTTTCAGTTTAGAAAGCAAAAAAAGAAAACAGATACAATTATACCACAACATTCTTTCTGTTAGCTAAAATCCTCAATAAAGTCATTTTTGAATTCGAGGTAGGTTGAATCCGATGTTATATCATACAAAAACTGAAACTGCTTAATATGTAGCTGATGATATTTTTCAGACTCAACCAGATGTTTCAGACAGTAGAAACTAATCCCGTTTTTGTTACGGTATTCTTCTATATAATCACGCAAAGTAAGAAGAGATCTGTTTAGTAGTTTTTTTGCATCGGGATTTTTGGTGGCTATATATAATTCGTATAACCCACTTGCTGAAAATATAAATCCATTCAGCGCTTTAGTGGGTGTATCTTCTACTGTTGGATATTCAGAAAGCCACATATAATTATCACTGTCTGAATAACTAATCCACGGTTTAGACCTATCCAGATTATCAAACTCTTCCAGGGTGTAAGATTTTAAAACCTTATCAGCCAACAGTTTATATTTTTCATTGCCTGTTTCTGTATACACAACCTTGCTAACAGCGTTAGAGCGTATCCCTGCGCCATTCCTGAATACCATGGAGATTTAAGAACTTCTCGATTGCCGTGTAACTGAAAATCGAAATCGTATGGAAAATAGATTGCTCCATCAA
>Ga0306910_1000036_pt1 | contig 100940 bp, 97 predicted proteins | sample AntRauMFilla2698_FD_190438 | JGI IMG/M metagenome (GOLD analysis project Ga0306910, IMG submission 190438) | Saline lake microbial communities from Rauer Islands, Antarctica - Metagenome Filla 2 #698 (v2) (version 2) | ecosystem: Environmental > Aquatic > Non-marine Saline and Alkaline > Saline... | reverse complement strand
CGAGAATATGGGGCTGATCACCCGCAAGCCGCAAAAACTGGGCGACATCATCGCGCTTGAAGGCAGCAATGCCATTCTGATGACCTATTATCGCAACAATATCCAGCATCTGTTCGCCTTACCCTCGCTGATAGCCAGCCTGTTTGAAAACAAGCAGTCGCTGAGCCGTCAAAAAATCGAATTCCTGGCCGGTGTCGCCTACCCCTACCTCAGGTCCGAGCTGTTCCTGAAATACCAGAAGGAAGACATTCCCAGCGTCATCAATGACTGGGTCAACGTGCTGGTCGATAAAGGACTTCTGTTCGAGAAAGGCGAAGGGGTGGTCAGTCGCCCGGATGAGGGCACTGATGCCATGCTTCGCCTGCGGGTGCTGTCACGCTTCATTATCCAGACACTGGAGCGCTACCACATCGCCATTGGCATTCTGCGCAGGTATGGGTCCGGCAAAGTGACGGCTGAAGAATTGGAAGATCAGTGCACTCTGCTGGCTGAAAGAATGTCGATCCTGTTCGGCCTGAACGCGCCGGAATTTTTCGACAAGACCCTGTTCCGGAATTTCATTACCAGCCTGCAGAGTAACGGTGTCATTACCCAGGATGAGAACGGCTTACTGTGCTACAACGATGCCCTTGACGAAGTGGCGGAGGATGCCCGCCTGGTTCTTAGCGTAGAAAAGCGGCAGGCCATACAGCAGGTCACCATGCTGGGGGCCTGAACAGTCCGAATCGAACCCGGCCCCCCGCAAAATCTAACCGCTGCCGGGTAGCGCCTTCAGGGAATAGACATCGTATCGACTGCTTTTTCCTTCAATCCGGGTCGTTACCGGTGGCCCGCTGAGTGGGTCGGCTTTTCGGGGGCGCTTGACCACAACCCGGTAACGGGCGATGGCCAATGCGGCTTCAAGCAGAGTATCCGAATCATCATCGTCGCCAACAACCTGCCTGAACACCTGCATTTCTTTCTTTACCAGCGCTGATTTTTCGCGATGGGGAAACATAGGGTCCAGATAGACGATGTCCACCGAGCCAGGTTCGCACGCCCCAAACCAGTCAAGGCTGTCCCCCGCCTCCAGATGCATGCGCCCGATGATATCGGCGCACTGCCCACTCATTGCTGCCCTGGCGAGACCGTCCGCAAGAATCGCGTGAACCACGGGCGACCTTTCAAGCAAGGTGACCCGGCATCCCAAAGAGGCCAGCACGAATGCATCCTGTCCGAGCCCCGCGGTTGCATCCACGATCTGCAGAGTCTGGCGGGTTTTCTGCAGGCCCACAGCTTTGGCAATCAACTGGCCGGTTCCGCCGCCGTGCTCCCGACGATATCCCGCTTTACCATTGACGAATTCTGCTCGCACCGGCCCCGGCGCGCCCTTGCCTGTCATTTGCAGACACAACCCCTGGTCGTCCGAGTACACCAGGGCAACGGCATCCTTCACCTGTTTCGGTTTCACAAGACCCAGAAAAGGCAGGGAGAGGCTGTCGGCCAGTTCCCTGACCTGCCATGCATCACCAAGCGGGCTGTGGCCCGTTGCCAGACCGGTAGTATCAGATGTGGAGGCCATTACACCCGGATATCGATGCCGGTAATAAGGCTGTCCGGGGATTCGGCGGCGGGGGCTGCTACGTTGGCGAAGGTGGCCAGCGCACGAGAGGTGTTGAATGGAACGTCATCAGCGCGAAATCGCTCAAGACGAGCATCTTCTGCTGCACGACGAGCTTCTATACGGCGCTCCAACGCATCGGGTGTTGTTGTCGGACGGCTTTCGGCGGACTGCCCGGCGCCCTCTGCCAAATCCCGACGGACCTGGCTCGGATTATCTTCTGCGGTTGACGCAGGTGCCCTGGCAACATCACTGCGCTCTCGAACCGGGGCATTATTGCCGGTCTGAAAGCCCAGATTACTGTTTGGATTAACTCCGCCGATCATGACAGCCACACCAAATCATTGGTTAGAGAGACCTGAGTATGGAAGATCCTGAGCGGTTTTAAAAGTCGTTGTTCCACAGGAACGACTCACCACAAAATGAGAAACAGCAGAACCCCCAAAATCAGGCGATAAATTACAAAAGGCATCAGACCAAGGCGTTCAAGAAACGCGAGGAACAAGTGAATACAGATCAGTGCACTGATAAACGACAAGCTGGCACCCAGAGCAATGGCTGACCAGTCTGGTGATCCACCTTGCCCCAACAACTCCAGGGTTTTAAGAAGGCCAGCGGCCAGGATTAGCGGGATCGACAGCAGAAACGAGAACTTCGCGGCGGCCTCCCGACTGAAACCGAGAAACAGCGCTGCGGTGATGGTTATACCTGAACGGGACGTTCCGGGAATCAGTGCCAACGCCTGGGCCAGCCCAATGATAACGGCATCTTTCAGCGCCAACCCTTCCATTGAGCGACTGCGGCGCCCGACGGCATCAGACCACCAGAGTACAAGTCCGAAACCAAACGTGGAGGCCGCAATAACAAGGCCGGAGCGCAGCGTCGTTTCAATAACATCATTCAAAAGGATGCCAGCAAGGCCGGCAGGAATGGTGCCGGCAATCACCGCCCAGGCCAGGCAGCTGTCTTGCCCGACTCTTCGCTTGGCGGTATCCACAACCCAGGCCGTCGTCAACTGCGTTACTGTCTGGCGGAAATACCAGATAACCGCTGCCAGCGTGCCCACATGCACAGCCACATCAAAGGCGAGCCCCTGATCCGCCCACCCCAAAACCTGGGATGGTAAAATAAGATGAGCTGAGCTGCTGATGGGCAAAAACTCCGTTATGCCCTGAATGACCGCGAGCACAATGATTTGCCAAAGTTCCATGGACATCCAATTCGATAGGTAGGGGAAAGTGCGTCAATCGGGAGAGGCGCGATTATTCAGCGACCGGGTAACTTCTTCCAGGCCACCTCATCCCGAACGTAGACCGGTTGCGCCAGGGCCGCCGCAAGGCCCCCGCTCACTGCAAATTGCTCCGCCGCCAGGCGGGCCACCCAGCTTGCCTGTGGCAACAAAGAATCATCGACCTTTTCCATGGCGGCTGCGACCTCCGCCGGAAACTCACTGCCCAGGCGCCATCCGCTGCCGGCTCCGTACCAGCGACCAATGCCGGGTGCCAGCGCGACCTGCTGCGGAGGGCACAACCGTTCATCCCCCAGGGCTTTCGGCCTGCCACCGCGACATTCGTAACTGGCGCAGTAAACTTCTCCCATGCGGGCATCAAAAGCGACAGCGACTTTATCGCCGTCGCCCAACGTAAACCGCTCAATCGCTCCGGCAGCGACAACCTGAAGCGATGACACCGGAACCACCGGAATATCAAGACCATAGGCCAGGCCCTGCACCACGCCCGTGGCAATTCGCAAACCGGTAAAAGATCCCGGGCCACAGGCAAAGGCCATTGCATCAAGGTCTGACGGCGTCAGCCCCGACTCTGTCAACAACTCCCGGATCATCGGCATCAGCAGGCGAGTATGCCCCCGCGGGGCCAGTTCCGAGCGGAAACTTAGCTGCGTCTCCCCATTGCCCTGCAGCAGTGCCGCAGAGCACCCCTCGGACGAGGTATCCAGAGCCAGAAGGTTCACGAGTCTAGGTCAACCGGGTCAGGATCTGGCCTTTGATATCGTCCAGACTGCCTATACCCTCTACCCGGACATATTTCGGCGCACTGGCGGAATCCTTGCTCGCCCAGTCCTGGTAGTAGTCCACCAGCGGGGCCGTCTGTTCATGATAAATGCGAAGACGTTTACGGACGGTCTCTTCCTGGTCATCATTGCGTTGAACCAGCGGCTCACCGGTTGCATCGTCTTTGCCTTCGGTCTTCGGCGGGTCAAATTTGACATGGTAGATACGGCCGCTGGCTTCATGAACCCGACGTCCGGAAAGGCGGCTGACAATTTCCTCGTCGTCAACGGCAATTTCAACAACGTAGTCGATCACAATGCCCTGATCTTTCAGTGCCTCGGCTTGAGGAATCGTGCGCGGGAAACCATCCAGAAGAAAGCCATTTTTGCAGTCGGGTTGCTGAACGCGCTCTTCAATGAGAGCAATAATGATGTCGTCAGAGACCAATCCACCGGATGCCATTACCTCTTTGACCTGTTTGCCCAGTTCAGATTCGGCCTTTACCGCAGCGCGCAGCATATCGCCGGTCGAGATCTGCGGAATACCAAAGCGTTCGGTAATGAACTGGGCCTGGGTCCCCTTGCCGGCGCCTGGCGCACCCAACATGATAATTCTCATAGCTATTGCTCCCATTTATAGTCTTTATAGTGTGAAAAGCTGTGGCAAAATCCCGGGACTTTGCGACATCCTCTCAGCTTTGAGTTATCGGGCCGACGGAAAAAAAACGCATTATACGAATAAGGCCCTGACAGAGAAAGTCGACGTCTGTCTTAGGGCGGAGCCGGCGCTCGGTGTTTGAAAGAGCATCAACAGGGCGTCAGGATGACAGGGATTTGGCCAGGGCGTCCAGATCTGCAGAGACCCTTTCAACATCGTCCCTGAAGGTGTCCAGGTCCTGCTCGGACAAGCCCAGGCCTGAAGCCAGAGAAGGCAGGTCATCAGGATTGAATTCGTCGCCGATCTCCCGCTCCTTTAGCAGGCCGTTCGCCAGCTGCACCATCAGTACGAACCGCTCGTGCTCGCCATGGTAGTCCGGGTGCTGGTGCATGCCGGCCGCTTTGATCACCGGATCGGGCAGTTGCCAGAGCCGGTGCAAAATTCCGCCAATAGCACCATGACCGACAGCCAGCAACTGCTGGTCACTGGTGCCAAACACCTGTTGCTCAAGAGAGCGCATGCTGGCTTCCGGATTGGATTCCCGAAGCTGATTCAGTTCCTCGAATTCCACCGGGAAAAGATGACCCACCAGCAGAAGCCCGAAGTTATGAAGCAGACCGCAAAGATACGCCAACCCTTTATCTTCGCCGCACCGTGCCGCCAAACGCTGGCAGACGAAAGCACAGTACAGCGAGTGACGCCAGAACTCGTCCATACCCAGCATGCCCTTGCGAGGAATTTCAAAGGCGCGGACCGACGCGATTCCCAGCGCGATGTGGGCGACACGATCAAACCCGAGAACCCGCGAAACGGCCTCCTGTACCGAGTTGATCTGACCGGGATAATTAAACAGCGCCGAACCGGCGTATCGCATGATCTGAGCCGTCATGCTGGGATCAAACTCGATCAGGTCGGCCAGCTCTTTGGCAGAAGCTTCGGAATTGGTGGTCAGCCGAAGGATCCTCAATGCCAGCGCCGGCATCGGTGGCAGGCGATAGAGTCTCTGCAACTGATCAGCGACTTCCTCCAGGGTCAATGCTTCCCGTTCGCCATTATTCTGGCCGCGAATGACCAGGTGCCCGGATGTGGCATCCGCCAGCACCCGGGCGAGCGAGGTGCGATCCATTTCTACAAGCGTATCGCCGGCACCACAGGCCATAAAGGCCCGGGAATAATCAAGTACGTCATTATCGACAAGGACCGGAACGTCATAAGCCGCACCGACCGGTGGGATGAAATCCGGATCACAATCCAGAAACAGGCGCGACGCCTGTCGCGCGGTAAGAGGCTGCAACCGACGCCCGATCACCCCGTGGACAAGATTCAGGTCAATACTGCTGTTGTAACCGTGCACCACCATCAGCGGGCCGTTAATATCGATCAGCAGGCTGGCACGAATAAAGGCATCAGGTGAGCGGTCCGAGGACGACACAGCCTCGTCGAAGTTGGACGCGCCTGATACGGCATGCTCACGAAAGGCAATCCCTTTCAGTTCCAGAAACTGGTCGAGTCTTGATGCAATCGGCAAAGAAATTCTCCTGTTCTGCCAGTCCTTTTATTGTTCTGTCGTCAGCCAGTATTGCGCATACCGGCCGCGATGCCAGCCATTGTGACCTTGAGGGCACGCTCCACCATATCGGGAACCTCGTTTTTGCCCTCACTTTCTCGATCGCGCCGGAGAAGCTCGGCTTGCAAATAGTGTAACGGATCCGTGTAAGGGTTTCGCACTTTCATTGAGTGGGCAAACACCGGTTCCTTTTCAAGCAGAGTACCTTGTTCCTTGAGCTCAAGAAGGTTATCAATGCATCCCCGCAAGCGTTCACGCAGGTCTTCGCCAAGTTTTAATAGCTGCGGGTCCTCCGTCAGAGTCTTCTCGTAGTGACTGGCGATCCTCAGGTCAGCTTTCGCCAGGACCATTTCCAGCATGTCGACGTAGGTTTTGAAAAACGGCCACTCAGTCATCATTTCCCGCAATACCGGCACTTTGTTACTGGCGAAAGCGTCTTTCAACGCCACGTCACTCCCGAGCCAGCTTGGCAACATCAACCGCATCTGGGTCCAGGCGAAAATCCAGGGGATGGCGCGAAGGCTTTCCACCCCACCGCCTGGCTTTCGCCGTGCCGGGCGACTGCCCAGTGCCAGCTTGCCAAGGGCCTGTTCCGGAGTCACTTGCCGGAAATACGGAACAAAATCGGGGTTATCCCGCACCACCGAGCGGTAGGCTGCAAGCGAACGCTCCGTCAACCAGTCCATCGCCTCGCGCCATTCCGGCTCCGGGCCTCTTGGCGGCGCCAGAGTCGCCTCGATCACGGCCGTGGTGTACAGCGTCAGGCTCTGCTCCGCCAGCCGTGGCAGACCAAACTTGAAGCGAATCATCTCGCCCTGCTCGGTGATCCTGAAACTGCCGTTCACCGAGCCCGGCGGCTGAGACAGAATCGCCCGGTTAGCCGGGCCACCGCCGCGACCAACGGTACCGCCGCGACCATGAAAGAGCGTCAGGTGAATTCCAAAACGCGCCGCCACCTCCGTCAGCTTTTCCTGGGCCTGGTACTGAGCCCAGGCCGCCATCATCTGGCCGGCATCCTTGGACGAATCGGAATAACCGATCATCACTTCCTGACTGTCCTTGCAATAGTCCCGGTACCAGTCAACCTCGTAAAGTGCGGCCATGCTGTCCGGTGCACCGCGAAGGTCATCCAGTGTTTCAAACAGCGGCACGACTCGCATTGGGTGGGTCATACCTGCTTCACGCAACAGCAGTATCACGTTCAGCACATCCGACGGTTTGCTGGCCATGGATATCACGTAGGAGCCCAGGGCTTCAGGCGTCTGCTGTGCAACCACCTCGCAGGTCGCCAGCACCTCCCTGACTTCGTCCGATGGCGCCCAGCTCCGGGGCACCAGCGGCCGGCGTCCCCTGAGTTCTTTGACCAGAAAAGCCTGACGTTCCTGTTCGTTCCAGGACAGGTAATCGCCGAGCTCCAGATAGTCCACCATTTCCGCCACCGCAGCGGCGTGCCGGGAGGCCTCCTGCCGTATATCCAGCCGGATCAGTGGCAAGCCGAAGGTATGAGCCCGGCGCAGCGTGTCCAGCAGTGGCCCGCTGGCGATACTGTCCAGACCACACGCCATCAGTGAACGATAACAAAGCTCGAGAGGCCCGGTGAAATCACTGTTCTCGAACAGAATCCCGGTATTATCCGCCGGTTTGTTTTCGATCCGGGCCTCAGCCCAGTCCCGAGTCCGGATAAGTTTGTCCCGCAACTCTGCCAGAACCTGACGGTATGGCTCCCGGGAATCGCCGACCACCGCCCTAAGCTCATCGCTTGCCTGCCACATAGAGAGCTCAGCGCGAAGCGCCTGAATGTCCCGCAGGTAAAGGTCCGCGGCCATCCAGCGGCCCAGCAGAAAGACCTTTCGAGTGACTTCGTGAGTTACATTGGGGTTACCGTCGCGGTCGCCGCCCATCCAGGAGGCGATACGGATTGGCGTGGCGTCCAGGGGCAGGCCCTTGCCACTGGCCTCGTAGAGCGCGCGATCCAAGCTTCGCAGGAATTTTGGCAGCGCAGTCCACAGGCTGTTTTCGATCACCGCAAAGCCCCATTTGGCCTCGTCTACGGCGGTCGGCCGCTCGTGGCGGATTTCGTCGGTATGCCAGGCTTCGTTGACGAGTTGGGTAAGGCGGCTGCCTATTTCCTCACTCTCCGACGGCAGCAGATCATCGTGATCCAGCTTCGCCAGACAATCAGACATCTCATCGTATTTCATGATCAGCGTGCGGCGGGCCACCTCGGTCGGGTGAGCAGTCAGAACGTATTCGATACGCAATTCCGACACCCGTTTGTGAAGTTCCTCGGGACTGACACCACCGTCTTTAAGGCGTTGGAACACATCGCTCAGCGATTCCACCATCAGATCCGATTCATGACCCCGATTGCGGCGAATGCTGTGATATTGCTCCGCAAGGTTGGCCAGATTCAGGAACTGATTGAAGGCACGGGTAACCGGCAGTAGTTCGTCGTCGCTGAGTTTACCGAGCAGGTTGACCAGCCGCTGTCCGGACCCGCTTTCCTGGCGCCGGTCAGCCTTGGCGGCGGCCCGGACCTCCTCGATTCGCTCATAACAGTCCTGGCCCGGGTGTCGTTGAATACTCTGCCCCAGCAGTTCACCCAGCATTCGGACATTTTCTCGCAGGTCGGGATGCAGCTCTGTCACAATAGCGTCCTTTTCAATTGACGGAAGCGAAGTAAACTAACGATACTAATAACGATTAACGTCTTTGGTCGCAAGGAGATTTCATGAAAGTAACCGATCTGCCCAAGCATTGGGAAAGTGACAAAAAACCGGCTGAGCGTAGCCACGACTACAATTTGCGACTGCCGTTGGAAGACGCCGCAAGGATTGCCGCCCTGGCCGAGTTGTACCCGGACCGCTCTGAAGCGGACATTCTGAACGACATGATTGGTGCGGCGCTGGACGACCTGGTGCGGCTCAGTCCATTAAAAGACAAGCTGGGAAACCGGGAAAAGTAAGGCGGGCGAGACAGTCAATGGGGTGGAACCCACCCCTTAATGTTTTTGCTTTTACGCGACCGATTCAAACTGGCTGGCTTTGAGTGCCTGAATGTGTTTTTGACTCAGGCTTATGAAGCGCGGTGTTACGCCACTGTCCTCATAAATTTCAAAGCCGTCTTCATCAAATGCGACGACCTTCGAGCCCTGCACGTAAGGGAAGCTGGTTTCCAGCTCGTCCAATGCCGCAGAAATCAAATCACGCATCAAATCCTGGGATGACTTCATCGGATAGAGCGCTGCCAGTTTTTCTAGCCGCTTGCGATGCTGGTCAGACAGGTTCGCGAAATAGGCGTCGCGGGTTAAACGTCCCCGGGCATGTTTGTCCCAGTAATTGACCAGATCTTTAATCTTCATGGTGCCGTCACTCCTGCTTGTTCTTCATCGACAGCAAATGCACTAGGGCTGTGCACCTGATATCGAAAGTGTAGACGAAGCGATCAGTCGGGGTGCAGGTTTAATGGTAACGGATTGTACTTATCCGTTATTTTTTACCCTGTTTGCCACCGTCTTTTTCAACCCCTTTGACCGACTGCCATATCGTATCCAGTGCCTCCAGGGTCTCGCTCTCCAGTTCGCGGCCTTCCTGTGCCAGACGCTCTTCGATCGCCCTGAACCTGGCGTCAAATTTGTGATTGGTGCCGTTCAGCGCCTGCTCAGGGTTTACCTTCATGAACCGTGCCAGATTCACACAGACGAACAACAGATCTCCGAGTTCATCTTCCACCGCGGCCGGGTCACCTTTCCCGGCGCATGCGTCATACCAGGCTTCTTTCAGCTCATCGATTTCCTCGTGAAGCTTGTCGAACACCGGCTCGATCTCGGGCCAGTCGAACCCGTGATTTGAGGCCCTGCGCTGTAGTTTCTCAGCTCGCACCATTGCGGGGAGTGTTCCGGCAACACCGCTCAAGCGGCTGTTATCGGTTTTCGTTTCCGGCTTTAACGCCCTCTCTTCCGCTTTGATTCGCTCCCAACTGGCCTTGATCCAGGCCTCGTCAGGCCGATTATCGGGATCTGTCTGGCTTTCCAGGCTGCCATCCGGGAACACATGGGGGTGTCGGCGAATCAACTTGCGGACCAGGTTGTCCACCACCGAATCAAAGTCGAAGTGTTCCTGCTCCTGCCCCATCTGGCCATAAAAAATGACCTGAAACAGCAGATCTCCCAACTCGTCTTCAAGGTGGGGGTAGTCCTCGCGTCCGATGGCGTCGGCCACTTCGTAGGCTTCTTCGATGGTATGGGGCACGATTGACTTGAAGGTCTGCCGGGTATCCCAGGGGCAGCCGGTATCCGGATCCCGCAAGCGGGCCATCAGGTATTTCAGGTCGTCCACCGAATAGCTCATGACCGCCTCCGCCTGACATCGATAATATTTGGCAGGTTGCGAATCTGGGCCAGCAACCGGGCAAGCTGCTCCAGGCCTGAGATTTCCAGTGTGACGGTCATGGTCGCCGTATTCTCGTCTTTATTGGAGATGGTATTCATTGCCAATACATCGCTTCTGGAGGATGACAGCACCTGGGTGATATCCCGCAACAGGCCAGAACGGTCATAAGCCTGAATTTCGATATCCACCGGGTAGACCGACACGGGCTCGCCGCCCCAGCTCACTTCGATAATTCTATTGGGCTCAACGTCCGTCAGGTTGAGGAAGGTAAGGCAGTCCTGCCGGTGCACCGTAACGCCCCGCCCGACGGTGATGTAACCACCAATCGGATCGCCGGGCAGCGGCTTGCAGCATTTCGCCACCTGGGTTTTCAGCTTACCGACACCCCGAATCTGAACGTCTGATTCGGTATCGTAAGGTTTGCGCGGTTTGGCGCTCAGCCTCAAGTCCAGCTGTTCGGATTTTGGTTCCAGCATTTCCTGAGCGACGTTGGCCACGTGGGCCGGCCGCAAGTCACCCGCGCCGGCCGCCGCGAACATATCGTCCGCAGCCGGATAATTCACCTTCCTGGCCAGTTCGTCCAGATTCACATCGTGCAGCGACAGGCGTTTGAATTCGTCCTCCAGAATGGCCCGTCCGTCCGCAATGTTCTGCTCGCGATTCTGCTGCTTGAACCAGTGAGTGACCTTGGCCCTGGCGCGGGATGTCTGGATATAGCCCAGGCTCGGGTTCAGCCAGTCCCGACTGGGTGACTGGCTGTTGGATTTAAGAACGGAAATCTGGTCGCCAGTTTTCAACAGATAAGTCAGCGGCACAATCCGGTTATTGACCTTGGCCCCGCGGCAGGCATGACCGATCTCGGTGTGCACACGATAGGCGAAATCGACCGGCGTGGCGCCCTGGGGCAAATCCACCACATGGCCTTCCGGGGTAAACACATAAACCCGATCCGAATTGATATCGGACTTGAGGTGGTCAGCCAAACCCGAGCTATCGCCCAGCTCCTCCTGCCACTCCAATACCTGGCGAAGCCAGTTGATTTTGGCATCGTAGCCGGCGGACTTGTTGCCACGGTCCGTACCTTTATAGAGCCAGTGGGCGCAGACCCCGAGCTCAGCTTCTTCATGCATGGCCCGGGTGCGAATCTGCACTTCCATGACCTTGCCTTCCGGGCCAATCACCGCGGTGTGCAGGGACTGATAGCCATTTTCCTTGGGGTTGGCAATGTAGTCGTCAAATTCGTTGGGAATATGCCGCCACAGCGTGTGCACAATGCCCAGAGCCGCATAGCAGTCCCGGACTTCCGGCACCAGCACCCTGACCGCCCGCACATCGTAAACCTGCGAGAAATCGATCCCCTTGCGGCGCATTTTCCGCCAGATGCTGAAGATGTGTTTGGCCCGGCCAGACAGATCCCCCTCGATACCGGAGGCGCCGAGAGACTCCTGCAGTTCGGTAATCACACGTTTGATGTAGCCCTCACGGTCAAGGCGCTTTTCATCAAGCAGTTTGGCAATTTTTTTGTAGGCCGTGGTGTGCAGATAGCGGAACGACAGGTCTTCCAGTTCCCACTTGATATGGCCAATGCCCAACCGGTGGGCCAGCGGTGCGTAGATATCGAACACCTCCCGGGCCACCCGCATGCGCTTTTCCTCCGGCGCATTCTTGACTGCCCGGATCGCAGATGTCCGCTCCGCCAGCTTGATCAACGCCACGCGAACGTCGTCAATCATGGTTACCAGCATTTTTCGAACGTTGTCGAGTTGGCCTTCCGTCTGCCCCAGCACGTTGCCCTTCAGGGGGTGGTGGATAGACGAAATGGCCGCCATCTGCAGCACACCATTGATCAGGCTGGCAATCTCGTCACCGAACTCCTGCCGAATTTCTTCCAGTGGAATCCGTTCCTCCCGGACCGCCCGATAGAGAATTGCCGCCACCAGACTGGCCTGATCCAGGTGCAACTCGACCAGCACCTGAGCCATCTCGATGCCGGTACGGAAGCTGCTGGTACCCGGCGCCCATACCCTGTCCTCGCGAACGGCTTTCAGGTCGATATTGGCGGCTCGCTCGCAGGCACGACGGAACTGGTCCGGATTCTCCAGACGAGTCTGTGACTCGATCTGACGAACCCAGCGCTCTATATCGACCGTGCTGTTGCCAGTGGCCGTGTATTCTTCCCGGACTTTTACCATCTTGCGTTTGTTCTTCCGCTGTTATTACTTGCGTTCAAACAAGGCCATGGACTCAACGTGAGTCGTGTGTGGAAACATATCCATCACACCGGCCCGCACCAACCGATACCCACTGCGCACCAGAGTGCCGGCGTCCCGGGCCAGAGTGGCCGGGTTACAGGACACGTAAACAATGCGCTTCGCACCGAATGCTGTCAGATACTCGCAGACCTCCTGGGCGCCGGACCGGGGCGGATCAATCAGGATCTTGTCGAACCCCTCCGCCGCCCAGGGCTGACGCGTAAAGTCAGCCTGCAAATCGGCGCCATGAAATTCCACACCGGAGAGTTGATTCGCTTCGGCATTCTCGCGACCTCTCACGACCATAGACTCATCGCCCTCAACGCCCACGACCTGAGCCGCCTTGCGCGCCATAGGTAGAGTAAAGTTACCCAGCCCGCAAAACAGATCAAGCACCCTCTCATCCGGCTGAATATCCAGCCATTCAATGGCCCGGTGGACCATGTTGCGGTTCAGCTCGGCATTGACCTGGGTGAAGTCCATGGGATGAAACGCCATCTCCAGGTCGAATTCTTCCAGACGATAGGTCAGGCGCTCGGCGCCGCCCTCCGACCCTCTTTCCGGCCAAATGCGGTAAACGGTGTCCGGCCCTTTGGGCTGAAGATAAATATGCAAATCGTGGGCCTGACCGAACTGGATCAAGGCATTTGTGTCGGCGTCGCTCAGATTATCCATGTTGCGGAACACCATGGCCGCTGCATCATCCCCGCAGGCCACTTCAACCTGGGGAATCCTGCGATAGGCTTCCAGGCTGTGCAACAGCTCCCTTAAGGGCATGATCCGGTCGCCAATTCGTGGATCCAGAACCTCACAGCGGTCGATGTCCGTCAGAAAGCTGTTGCGCTTCTCCCGAAAACCCACCAGCACGGACTCCCTGGCCGGTACATACTTCACGCCCAGACGGGCTTTACGGCGGTAACCCAGAGTGTCGGAGCGCATCGGGGACACCCACTCCGCCGGCTCTATGCCTCCAAAGTGGGCAAAATGCTCCCTCAGAGTCTGCTCCTTGAACTGAATCTGGGCATCTCCAGCCATGTGTTGAAGGCTGCAACCGCCACACAAATCGGCAAAATGGCAGGGCGGCGTGATGCGCTCTGCGGATGGTTCCAGCACTTCCAGCGTTCTCAGTTCATCAAATTTGCTGCGGGACCCGACCACCTTCGCCATCACCGTCTCACCCGGCAAAGCCCCGTCAACAAACTGGGTTTTGCCGTTATTCCGGGCAATACCCCGGCCGTCGTGGCTCAGGTTTTCGATGTCGCAACGTACGGGCTCCTGGGGAAGCGGCTTCCTGCGTCTTCTGCTCATTTAGGATTCTCTTGCTGGATTTCAGGCGCCGGGAAAGACGCCGGTAGAGAGGTAGCGGTCGCCGCGGTCACAAATGATGGCAACGATCACGGCATTTTCAACCTGTTCCGATAATTTCAGGGCAGCGGCAACAGCGCCACCGGCGGACACGCCACAGAAAATGCCTTCTTTGCTGGCCAACGCTCTCATGGTCACTTCCGCCTCTTCCTGGCCCACATCAAGAATCTCATCCACGCGCGCAGCGTCAAAGATTTTGGGCAAATAAGCCTCCGGCCAGCGACGGATACCCGGAATGGAAGCGCCGTCCTGGGGCTGAAGACCAATGATACGAATGTCCGGATTACGCTCTTTGAGGTACTGGGACACCCCCATGATCGTGCCGGTTGTGCCCATGGAACTGACGAAGTGAGTGACCCGCCCTGCCGTCTGTTCCCAGATTTCCGGGCCGGTGGTGCGGTAATGAGCCAGCGGATTATCCGGATTGGCAAACTGGTCCAGCACCTTGCCCTTGCCGTCGGCCTGCATTTTCAGCGCCAGATCCCGCGCCGTTTCCATACCTTCTTCTTTGGTCACCGAGATAATCTCGGCGCCATAAGCCCGCATGGAGGCGCGGCGTTCTTCACTCAGGTTGTCCGGCATGATCAGTTTCATGCGATAACCCTTTATTGCAGCCGCCATGGCCAGGGCAATGCCGGTATTGCCACTGGTTGCTTCAATCAGCGTGTCTCCGGGGTGGATGTCGCCACGCTTTTCGGCTTCCTGAATCATACTGATCGCCGGGCGGTCTTTCACCGACCCTGCCGGATTATTGCCCTCCAGCTTGCCCAGAATGACGTTACTGGTGTCGCCGGGGAGCCTCTGCAGGCGAACCAGCGGCGTGTGTCCAACATAGTCTTCGATGGTCGGAAACTGCATGATTTTACCTTCTGTCATTGGTTCGATGTCGGCGAAGCACCACCGCATCGGAACCCGCAGCCTGTGATACACTTCAGCTTTGCATGATACGCGTAATGGCGGCGGGCGCCCAATACAGCTTATCGCTATGACCATGCCTGTGGGCTATAACCGCGAACATCAACACCGTCTCGCCAACCGCAATCAGCTGTTCTGACAAGGAAGGTCGGGCCGCCGACCGGGCACATCGGGAAGACACTATGCGACGCTGGGGCATTCGCAAAAAAGTACTGGTGGTGACGCTTGTCCCCACCCTGCTGACCACACTCATGCTGGGGATGTTTTTTACCTACAGCTGGGTCGATAATATTGAAAATCTGTTGCAAGACCGTGGCGAATCCCTTTCCCGTCAACTTTCCGCGGGTTCCGAATACGGTCTGTTTACCGCCAACCGAAGCCTCCTGAGCAGCCTGTCCAATGCCCTGTTGGAAGAACAGGATGTTCGGTCCATCACTTTTTTTGACAGCGAAGGTGAACGCCTCCTGCATACCGGCCCCGGCGGATCGGAAACCATCCGCACGCAAGCCATGGCCAGCGAACAACCGCTGCAGATTACCCGCCCCGACAGCACGGTTTTTGTAACGCCGGTCCACCTTCAGGATCTGATGATCGAAGGGATGCTGGACCCGGAATCGAGACAGGCTGTTGGCCGTGGCAATCGGCCGATCGGCTGGGCAATGGTCGAGATGTCTCACGTCCGCACGGAAAAAGAAACCTACAAGGCTCTGCTGATTTCCATGCTGCTGGTTCTGGGCGGCGTATTGATGAGCCTGGCCATCGCACTGAAGCTCAGTCGTGCCTTTACTGACCCGGTTTTCGAGCTCAATGAAGCCGTCGCGAAGCTGAAAGAAGGCAAACTGGAAACCCGGGTATACACCGGGGCCGGGCCAGAGTTTGAGCAGCTGGAGTCCGGCCTGAACGCCATGGCCGGCGAACTGAGCAAAGCCCAGGCTGAAATGCAGCAGAACATTGACCAGGCCACGGAAGATCTGCGCGAAACCCTGGAAACCATCGAAATTCAGAATATCGAGCTGGATTTTGCCCGCAAGGAAGCCCTTGAAGCCAGCCGGATCAAATCGGAATTTCTGGCCAATATGTCCCATGAAATCCGCACGCCCCTTAACGGCATTATCGGCTTCACCGACTTGCTGCTGAAAAGCCCACTGCCCCGCCAGCAGCGTGACCACCTGAGCACCATCCGCAAATCATCCGAAATCCTGTTGACCATCATCAATGACATTCTGGATTTCTCCAAAATTGAAGCCGGCAAACTGATTCTTGACCGCATTCCGTTCCAGCTTCGGGACATCGTCGAGGAAGTCATGGTCATGCTGGCGCCGGCAGCGCACAGTAAAAATCTGGACCTGGTGCCGCTGGTCTACAACGACGTCCCGGACAATATGATGGGCGATCCACTGCGCGTTAAGCAGGTCATTACCAATCTGGTAAACAACGCCATCAAATTTACCCAGACCGGAGAAGTGGTGCTCAGGGCCAGCCTGGAAGAAGAGGACAAGGAGGCGAACCGGATCACCCTGCGCCTGAGCGTATCGGATTCCGGTGTCGGGCTTTCCCGAGCCCAGCAACAATCGCTGTTCAATGCGTTCAACCAGGCGGATGCCTCAACCGCCCGCCAATACGGTGGCACCGGCCTGGGTTTGGCCATCTCTAAACGACTGGTCGAAGAAATGGGCGGCACTATCGGCCTGGAGAGCGAACTCGGCAAGGGGTCAACCTTCTGGTTCACCCTTTGCTCTGAGCTTTCGTCGGCCGGTGACTCGATCTCTCAGAGCGATGCGCTGCGCGGAGAAAAGGTGATCTACCTGGATCATCAAAAAACTACGGGGCTGTCGGTAACGCATATGCTGCGTGACTGGGGCATAACGGTCGACCGGGTGTCCTCGCCGGGTGCGCTTCAGGAACAGATTGAGGAAGCCCAGCGCGAGCAATCGGGCTACGCCCTGGCGATTATCGGGATAACCCGTCACCTGCTGGACTCGAGCCAGTATTGCAACCTGGTGCGCACACTTGAGCTCGAGCGAGACTGCCGGACGCTATTGCTCACGCCCACTCTCGAAACCCATGATACCCCGCTCTCCGGCCTGGCCAGCGGGCATATGACCAAACCGGTCTGCCGCGACTCACTCTACAACGAGTTGTTGTTGCTGATTCACGGCATCAGCCCGAACCAGCAGTCACTGCCTGATTATACTCCGGAGGGGTCGGGCCCAGAAAACGTGCCCGCTCGAGCGCCAAGAATCCTGGCCGTTGACGACAACGACGCCAACCTGAAGTTAGTCATGACACTGCTCAATGACTGCAAAGTAGAAGCGGTAGGGGCCAGCAGTGGTTTCGAGGCATTGAGCAAAGCGCGGCAACGGCCTTTTGATCTTGTATTCATGGATCTGCAGATGCCTGGTATGGACGGCGTCGAAACTACCCGGCGCCTGAGAGAGGTAGACGGCAATCATCACAGCACGCCCGTGATTGCACTGACCGCTCATGCCCTGGCCGATGAACAGGAGCGCCTGAAGCGCCAGGGCTTCGATGGCTACCTGCCAAAGCCGATCAGCAACAAGCAGCTGGAACAGACGATCCGCGGCTACACGGGCTACAAATGCCTGCAGGAGACTCGCAGACGCCCCTCGCTAGTCCTTGAGCCAGACGACATCCGTCGACCGATACGCCCATCAAACCGTAAGCAACAGAAAGCCTGTGTGAGTGTACCCCAGAGTATCCAGCTTGCAGCCGGGAAAGCGGACCTGGCAGAGGAACTGTTCAGTATGCTGATCGAACAGCTGCACACCGACACCCGTCGTATCGAGGCACTCTGGTCTGCCAACGATCTGTCAGAACTGCTGGAATGCGTGCATCAGCTGCATGGCGCCACCCGATACTGCGGGGTACCCGAGTTACGGGCGGCGGCCAACCAGCTCGAAACGGCACTTAAGCGGGAAGCGCCTGACACGGAGTATCTGAAAGACCAGCTGGTTGCAGCCATGGAGCGCCTGCTGATATGGAGCGAACAAACCGACTGGCAACCCTTGTTCAGAAATCCGAGCGAGACAACCGGCTGACGCCTGGTCCGGTCAGGCCTTTGCCCGCTGAAGGATGGCTTTCATATCCCGCACGGCTTCTTTCAGGCCCACAAAAACAGCGCGGGCGATGATCGCATGGCCAATGTTCAGCTCGTTGATACCAGGCAGAGACGCGACCCGCTCGGTATTGTGATAGTGCAGGCCGTGACCGGCATTGACCACCAGACCTTTTTTGCGAGCGTGGGCAAGCGCTCTGGCAATTCTGTTGAACGCCTCGTGTTCCGCTTGCGGCGTATCGGCGTCTGCATATTCGCCGGTGTGAAGCTCGATCACCGGTGCGCCGCAGCGCACTGCCGCGTCAATCTGGTCGATGTCAGGGTCAATGAACAATGACACCTCGGCACCAATGCGGGCCAACCTTTCGCACGCTCTCGCCACACGGGTTTCCTGCCCTTCCACATCCAGCCCGCCTTCAGTCGTGAGCTCTTCCCGTTTTTCCGGGACCAGGCACACGCACTCGGGCCTTACCTGTTCAGCGAACACAATCATCGCCTCAGTCACCGCCATTTCCAGATTCATTTTGGTGTTCAATGTTTCTTTCAACAGAAACACGTCCCGGTCCTGAATGTGTCTGCGGTCTTCCCTGGGGTGAATAGTGATGCCGTCAGCGCCGGCTTCTTCGGCCAGCAAAGCGGCCTGGACCGGGTCCGGATAACGGGTGCCTCTGGCCTGACGGAGTGTGGCGACATGATCGATATTCACGCCAAGCAGCACTCGCGAATTACTGGGATTAGAGGTCATTGCGGTCTCCTCGATGACTGGAAAATAAACGGCGGCTGTTCAGTTCCCGACCCTGTAAAAGAAAATCCACCAGCACACGGGTCACGCGTTTAGCCACGCGACGACAATCCGGGGATTCGAGATCACCCGCCGCCAGAGCTTTCAATGTCTGGCCGGACAACCCCTGTAAACGGGCCGTTTGGCAGGAATGAGCCAGAATTCCCTGTTCAGGATCATAGTAATATTGCCGGTCAGTTGCGACTGGCTCACCGGTATCGGTGGTCTGGTCCCACGCAAAACTGTAACCAAGTTCACCGGCAAAGGTTTTTTCAAAACGTCTGAGCACCGGTTCTACGTCCGGTGCCCGGGACAACTCACCCAACAGATCAATATAGGCTGCAAACAGGTTCGGGTTGGGGTCTGCCATGGGCAGGGTGCGCTGCAGCAGCTCGTTGATGTAAAGCCCGCTGTAAAGTGCCAAGGTGCCTGACAGTGCGGGGCCGGGGCGAACATCAGTCTGGGTCAGAGTTTTGAGGTCACTGCGCCCGGTCCAATCCAGCAACAGCGGCTGGAACGGCTGCAGTTGCGCCTTGAGCGGGCTTTTGGCGGAATTGGCGCCCCGGGCAATCACCGTAACCCGCCCGGCATTCAGCGCGAACACATCCACCATCAGGCTGGTTTCGCGCCAGGGGCGTCGATGCAGAACGTAAGCGGGCTCCTGCTGTACCTGCCCTCTCATGCTGATCTCAGACGTCGTTCATGCCGAGACTTTTCAGCGCCCGGTCGCTGTCAGCCCAGCCGCGTTTGACTTTGATCCAGAGCCGCAGCATGACCTTGCCCTCGAACAACCTCTCCATATCAACCCGGGCTTCCTGGCCGATACGGCGCAGGCGTTCACCTTTGTCACCGATGATAATTTTTTTCTGGCCTTCGCGCTCCACCAGAATCAACGCCGAAATGTGCAGGGTTTTGCCGTCATGCTTGAATTCTTCTATTTCGACGGCGACCGAATAGGGCAACTCGTCGCCTAACTGGCGGGTAATTTTTTCGCGGACCATTTCCGACGCCATAAAGCGCTCGCTGCGATCGGTTATCTGGTCATCCGGGTAAAAATGGACACTTTCCGGCAGAAAACCGGCCACTGATTTTTCCAATGGCTCCAGATTCATCTCTTTTAGCGCCGATAGCGGGATGATCTCGGCAAAATCACGCTTTTTCGATAGCATCTCCAAGTGCGGCAACAGTGTTTCCCGGCGCTCGATCCGGTCCACCTTGTTCACTGCCAGTATCACCGGACACGTCAGGCTGCTGAGTTTTTCCAGCACCATTTCATCGGAGGCGTTCCAGTGCATCTGGTCTACCACGAACACCACCACGTCCACCCCTTTGAGCGCGGAAGTGGCGGCTTTGTTCATATACCGGTTCAAGGCACGCGGCTCTTCTTCATGCATCCCGGGCGTATCGACATAGATCGCCTGGGTGAGGCCCTCTGTTTTAATGCCAAGCACCTGGTGACGCGTCGTCTGGGGCTTGCGGGACGTAATGCTGAGCTTCTGACCCAGAATGTGGTTCAGCAAAGTGGATTTGCCCACGTTTGGACGACCGACAATGGCCACAAAGCCGCAGCGACTGTCCGGGTTTTCAGGGCGGGTAATATCGTTCATCAATCGTTCTCCACACCCAGTTTTTTCAGGGCATTGCGGGCGGCTTCCTGTTCGGCGATGCGGCGACTGCTGCCAATACCCGAGGTTTTACGATCAAGAGATGGCAGGGCGCAGCAGACATTGAAAGTCTGGGCATGGGCCTCGCCGTCGACGGAGATCACTTCATAAAGTGGCAGCGGGAACTGACGGGACTGAAGGTACTCCTGCAGTCGGGTCTTGGGATCTTTCTGGGTGTCCTGTAGATCCAGCTTTTTCAGGCGTAGATCAAACCAGCGCAGCACCTGTTCACGACAGGTATGGAAATCGCTGTCGAGATAGATCGCACCGATGACAGACTCCACCGCGTCCGCCAGAATCGATTCCCGGCGGAAACCCCCGCTTTTCAGCTCGCCGGAGCCCAGTCGAAGATACTTTCCCAGCTCGAACTCTCGCCCGATTTCGGCCAGGGTGACGCCCTTGACCATGCGGGCACGCAGACGGCTTAGCTGACCTTCGCGGGCTTTTTCAAAATGCAGGTACAGGTATTCGGCAATCACCATATTCACAATCGAGTCACCCAAAAATTCCAGGCGCTCGTTGTTCTGGTTGCCATGGCTTCGATGGGTCACCGCCAGCAACAGGCGTTCTGGCACTTCAAACTGGTACCCCAGTTTACGCTGCAATTCTTCGAGATCAGGCGATGAGGTCACTGGCCAGCCATCTCGTACTCATGTTTGAAATGAATCACAGAGTCGATGTTGCGGAACAGGTTTTCCCGAACCTCGTATTCCACGACGATCAGCGCCACATTGCCGTCCTTTTCAATGCTGATATCTTCGGTCTTGAGGCTCCGGACGTTGTTAACAATCAACCGCTTGTTGATCAGAGTACGGATCTGGGCGGCCCCCATGCGCGACAGTCCTTCAGTGTCACGGATACTCTCGACCGCCTCACTGATCGTTTTATCGTCGAGATAGGCCGGACCCAGCTTGATGCCAAGCGTCAGTAGAGCGCCAAAGAAAAGGACCATAATCAGAATAACCAGAGTGGAGGCCCCTGACTGTCTGCGCATGGAGGATAAGCTGGTTTTTTTCATGTTCTTTACACCCCTGGAGTTCAACGCAATTGTGCCGTGCTATTAATCGATACCGCCCACACGATCAAAGGATGGCAGACTGGTGAGCGATTGCCAGTGCATCCAGATTGCAAACGCCTTCCCGACCACCATGCTGTCAGGAACCATACCCCAGTAGCGGCTGTCGTTGCTGTTTTCGCGGTTGTCGCCCATGACGAAATATTCGTCCTCACCCACGACCCACTGGCCGTCTCCGCCGTTGCTGGCTCTGCCCCGGGTCCGGTAAATCATGTGGTCCGTCTCGCCCAACTGTTCCCTGAGCAGTTCCATGGGTGGTAACAGGGCAACGAGTTCGGTCTCGACCTGTTTGCCATTCAAAAACAGCTGCTGGTCCTGATAGCGGATACGGTCTCCGGGAATACCGATGACGCGCTTGATGTAGTTGGTGGTGCCATCATCGGGATAACGGAACACCATCACGTCGCCGCGCTCAGGATCATCCACTGCAAGGACTTTGGTGCCGGCAACCGGCAATCTCAGACCATAGGCAAATTTATTGACCAGAATAAAATCACCCACCTCCAGTGTTGGCAACATGGACCCAGAGGGAATCTGAAAGGGTTCAACCAGAAACGACCTCAGCACCAGAACAATCGCGAGCACAGGAAAAAACGACCGGCTAAGCTCGACAAGGTACGGCTCCTTTGCCGAGGCTTCCTCGTCAACGCTGGTGTCTTCTGGTCGTGGTTCACGGCGCTTGCGCAACACCAGAATGTCCAGCAAACAGATCAGTCCGGTGGCAAAGGTGAGTACGACCAGGACCAGGGGAAAATTGATGTCCATTCAAACGCCTTTTAATGATCCACTTTCAACACGGCAAGGAACGCTTCTTGCGGCACCTCGACATTACCCAACTGCTTCATACGCTTTTTGCCTTCCTTCTGCTTTTGCAGAAGTTTCTTTTTCCGGCTGACGTCGCCGCCATAACATTTGGCTGTGACGTTTTTACGCAGTGCTTTAACCGTTACCCGCGACACCACCTGATTGCCGATTGCGGCCTGGATGGCGATGTCGAACATCTGCCGGGGAATCAGCTCTTTCATTTTGTCGATCAGGGCGCGGCCCCGGTAATTTGACTGTTCCCGATGAACAATCAGGGCCAGCGCGTCGACACGCTCACCATTGATAAGCACATCCAGTCGAACCAGGTTGGCGGCCTGGAAGCGCACAAAGTGATAATCCAGTGACGCAAAACCACGGCTGGCAGATTTGATCCGGTCAAAGAAATCCAGCACCACCTCAGCCATTGGCAGCTCGTAGGTGACCTGCACTTGAGTGGACAAGAAGTGCATGTTTTTCTGAACGCCCCGCTTCTCTTCACACAGCGCAATTACGTTGCCCAGGTGCTCCTGCGGCACCAGGATATTCGCCTCGACAATAGGCTCCCGCATCTCTTCGATTGACCCGATATCCGGCAGGCTTGAGGGGTTGGCAACCGTCACGGTCTCGCCGGTTTTGGTCACCACCTCATAAATAACGGTCGGCGCCGTTGTAATCAGGTCGATGTCGTACTCGCGCTCAAGGCGCTCCTGGATAATCTCCATGTGGAGCATACCCAGAAAACCACAGCGGAAGCCAAAGCCGAGAGCGTCAGAGCTCTCCGGTTCAAAAAACAGCGATGCGTCGTTCAGGGTGAGCTTTTCCAGCGCGTCGCGGAAGTCGTTGTAATCGTCAGAGCTGACCGGGAACAGGCCGGCATAAACCTGCGGCTTTACCTTCTTGAAGCCCGGCAACCTGGGTATGTTTTCCCAGTCTTTTTGCTGGACAATGGTGTCGCCCACAGGCGCACCGTGAATATCCTTGATGCCGGCGATGACGAAACCAACTTCGCCCGCATGCAACCCACCGGTTTCTGTCGGCTTGGGCGTAAATATACCGACCTTGTCTACGGTCCAACCTTTCTGGGTAGATTTGATAACGATCTTGTCGCCTTTCTTGATGGTGCCCTGGGTGACCCGCACCAGCGACACAACGCCCAGATAATTGTCAAACCAGGAATCAATAATAAGCGCCTGAAGCGGTGCGTCTACATCGCCGACGGGCGGCGGAATCCGCCGGATCAGGTCTTCAAGTACGTCTTCGACGCCAATACCGCTTTTTGCGCTGCAGCGCACCGCTTCGGTCGCTTCGATGCCAATTATGTCCTCGATTTCCTGGGCAACACGATCCGGCTCGGCCTGGGGCAGATCCATCTTGTTCAGTACCGGAACAACTTCCAGCCCCTGCTCGATAGCGGTGTAGCAGTTGGCAACGGACTGCGCCTCAACGCCCTGCCCGGCGTCCACCACCAGCAAAGCGCCTTCACAAGCGTAGAGCGAGCGGGATACTTCGTAGGAGAAATCAACGTGGCCTGGGGTATCAATGAAGTTCAGTTTGTATTCGTTGCCGTCGCGGGACGTGTAATTGAGCGTGACACTCTGGGCCTTGATGGTGATACCGCGCTCGCGCTCAAGATCCATGGAATCAAGCACTTGTTCATTCATTTCCCGATCGGTCAGGCCACCACAAAGCTGGATGAAGCGATCAGCAAGCGTGGATTTACCATGGTCAATGTGGGCGATGATCGAAAAGTTACGGATTCGGCTCAGTTCAGTCACAGAAAAAGGCTACTCAAATAAAACAAAGGATTGGGGCCGGGAGGGCCATGTCGGGGGGGCTTGCTCCCCGACAACGGCGTGATTTTACCGGTTACAGATCTGCATTGCCATGATCAGGAGGTCAGAGGACTTTCGTACTGCCTGATAAGGAAGCCAATCAACGCATCCTCGTCCAGCGGATAACTGAAAAGGTTGCCCTGGCACTGGGCGCAGCCAGCATTCTGGAAGAAATCGAGCTGCTGCGGTGTTTCTACACCTTCGGCCACAACGGTCAGGTGCAACTTGCGGGCCAGGGCAATAACGGCGGAAGCCACATCGGTTGCACTGACATTGTAAGGAATGTCGCGAATAAACCGATGATCAATCTTGATCACATCCAGCGGAAGCTGCTGTAGCGATACCAGTGAACAGGCGCCTGTGCCGAAGTCATCAAGAATCAGACATATGCCAATGTCATGCAAAGAGACCAGCAGGTCGTGTACCTGCCTGGCGTCTTCATTGAGGAGCTCCGCTGGCATCTCCAGCTCAAGTTGCTCGGGTGACACCCCGGTCTCGGTGATCACCTGGCGCACCATGTCCAGAAACCCCGAATCCATTAGCTGATGCACCGATAGATTCACGGCCATTTTGAGTGACTCGAATCCTGCCCGCTCAAGGGCCTGGACCTGAATGCACGCCTGACGCAGGGCAATCTCTCCCAGACGAATGATCAGCCCGGTTTCTTCCGCCAACCCGATAAACTGCTGGGCGCAGACCAACCCCTTTTCCGGATGATGCCAGCGCAGGAACGCCTCTACGCCAATAACTCGCTGGGTCGCCAGCTCGACTTTTGGCTGGTAATGCAGCACGAAACGGTCCTCTTCCAGAGCGGTCGACAGCTCTTCCTGCTGTATCAGGCGGCGGGCGGCCTGTGCATTCATCGCAGGCTTAAAGAACTGGTAGGCATTCCGGCCTTTTTCTTTGGCCCGATACATCGCCAGATCCGCGTATTTCATCAGCGTTCCGGAATCTTCACTGTCCTGGGGAACCATGGTAATACCGATACTGACCGTGACCCCGACTTCGTGATCATTCAAACGCACGCGCTGGCAAAGCCTGCGAAGAATGGTCTCGGCCACTTTTGCTGCGGCATCCGGGCTACTGACTCGAGACAGCAAAACAACAAATTCGTCGCCCCCGAGCCGCGCTACCGAATCGTCTTCCCGCACACACCCGGCCAGCCATTGGGCGACCAGCTTGAGCAATTCATCACCGGCGTCATGTCCCAGGGTATCGTTGATCCGCTTGAAACCGTCCAGATCCAGGAACATTAATGCCGCAGACTCCTGATTTCGTTTGCTGCGATGGATCACGTGATTGAGGCGGTCGCGGAACAGCTGACGATTGGCAAGCCCCGTCAAAGGATCATAAAACGCCAGGCGGTGTAGCTCGGACTGAGCCACCTTGAGCTGCGTCAGATCCCGTAGACTGAGTACCACACCCCTGACACCCGGCACCCTCAGCATAGACGTGAACGTACCTTCCATCTGCCGCCAGTCTCCGTCGGCATCAAGCACCCGGACCGGCACTGCAGGCATCTGTTTGCCGGGCATTTTTCTTGCCTGGTCAAAACGGGCTTTCAGCGCTGGCCAGTCCTCATCATGCAATCGTGGCTGCAGCCCAAGGTCGTATAACTGATCCGGCGAGAAACCAAGAATGTCGAGAATGGAAGGACTGGCATATTCCGGTTGACCGTCTTTCCCCAACACGATGGTAACGCTTGCCGCGCCCTCGGTAATGGCCCGGTAGCGACCGGCACTGCTCTGGGCCATTATCCGGCTTCGGGTCAAGGTCAATGCAAACCCGAACAGCAACAAGCTGATCACGACCCCGGAGGCGAGTACAATCGGCGGCCGAGGGTCGGCGGCGAGGTAATCAAATGCCGGGGTCGAGCGTGTCTGAAGCAACCACTCTCGGCCCCCGTGGTAGATGGTCTGGCTCATTTCGAAACTGAAGTCTTCATCCAGCGAACCCAGGTTCGAGCCATACATCAGGGTCTCCCTGGAAACGACGCCACCGTCATAGATCTTCACATCGAGGAAAGGCGAGATCAGGCCAACGATTCCATCCAGCAGGGTATTCATGCGAAAGGCGCTGAACACGTACCCTGACAGCATCATCCGCCGCTCTATCCGACTTTCAGGCACGGCTCCACCCTGGTACACCGGGTAGTACATCAGGAAGCTGGCCTGGTCTTCTGCCACTTCCTCCTGAATCAATACGACTTTGCCCGTCACTTTCGGTTTTGCAGTGTTACGAGCATCTTCCATGGCAGTCCGATGAGGCGGATCACTGAAGGCATCGTAGCCGAGCGCGCTCTGATTGCGCTCGGTGCCCGGCTCGAGGTAAACCATGGGATAGTAATCCGGCCCGCTGCCAAGAGGTGTGACCAGATAATTGAAGATGCCTTCACGTCGGGTATCGGCTATATGGTCTGCCATTTGCCGCACGCCAACCCTTTTGACATAACCAATACCCTGAATACCCGGGTAATAGCGGTTGATATCCACTTTATTCACGTAAATCCGCCACTCATCCCGACTGACATCGCCGGCAACGGCAAACAGGCCGGCACTGCCTGCCAGCACCTGCTCATAGTTGAGGAGCCGTTCATCGATAGCGGTTTTTAACTGAAGTGACTGGGTTTTGAATCGGGCCTGGGTGCGGTCGTCGACCAGGCGAATGGAAAGCTGCCAAAGCAGGAACGTAATGATCAGGGCGGCAACCAGCAATCCCCAGGCAAGCCATGAGTAGCGGGGCCTGAGTAAGGTCCGTAACGGCAATTCCTTTCTGTTCATCATGACTGCTGAGTCCGTTCCCTGAACACGTCTTTTTTGTTGGGAAGCAGTATAACAAAAGCCCCTGCAGCTGTCGTTTCTATCGACAGCTGCAGGGGCTTTTAACGGACGCTAAAGTGAGGCTTGTCGGTCTTTTGAAACGGCCCGTCTTGTCAGGGTTTCATCACGAAATAACTTGCTCTGCCCTGCCGGACAACCCGGACCGACACGGCAGCGCCGTCGGGCAAAGAGTCCACAACCTCCCGGAAATCGTCAACCGATCTGACGGGGCGGCGATTCAACTCCGTAATGACATCGTTCGGACGTATACCCGCATCTCTGGCGGGGCCTGACGCCACAGCTGTCACCAGCACGCCCCCCGATTCCAGATTCATCGAATCTGCGATGTCACCAGGCAGTGGCTCAACGTTGAGGCCCAGAGGTGCCGAAGAAGAGTCGCTGTTACTGCCGGAAGGCGCAGCACTTCTTGTCTGGCCATCTTCCGGAAGACGGCCAATTTCGACATCCACATTGATCAGGTCACCGCCACGCATCACCTGGAGCGACGCAGTTTCACCGATCGGCGTTCGACCTACCATGGGTGGCAAGTCTGATGACAACGCGACGTCTTCGCCTTCGTACTGAAGCACAATATCACCAGACTGAAGGCCTGCGTCCTCGGCCGGAGAATTCGCCATGACCTCGGCCACCAGGGCTCCCCGAGGGCGCTGTAAGCCGAAGGATTCAGCCAGATCCCGATTGACTTCCTGAATCAGCACGCCGAGCCAGCCGCGCGAAACAGAACCGTCATCCCGGATCTGGCGAAATACATTCATCGCATCATCAATGGGAATAGCGAAAGAAACGCCCATGAAACCACCGGAGCGGGTGTAGATCTGCGAATTTATCCCGATGACCTCGCCATCAAGGTTAAACAGTGGACCGCCGGAATTACCGGGGTTGATGGCAACGTCCGTCTGTATAAACGGAACGTAGTTTTCAGATGGCAAGGACCTGCCAAGCGCACTGACAATACCGGCGGTTACGGTGTAATCAAAGCCGAAAGGCGAGCCAATAGCCAGCACCCATTCGCCAACTTTCAGATCCCGGGACTTGCCGACCTGAACCACTGGCAGGTCATCGCCGTCTTCAATCTTGAGAACAGCCATATCCGATCTTGGGTCAGTTCCCACAAGGCGGGCGGGCAGCTCGCGGCGATCGTTCAACCGCACGATAATCTCGTCTGCCCCTTCCACTACATGGTTATTGGTCAGGACATAGCCATCACTGGAAACGATAAAGCCGGACCCCATCGACTGGCGCGGGGCTTGCCCGCCTGGTGCCCCTCCACCAAAGGGCGACTGCGGCCCCCGGAAGAAATCCTGAAAGAACTCCGGTAGCTGCTCAAACTGGCGCTGATCAAACGGGCTGCCCTCGACGCCTCCTCGGCCGGGTTTGAGCTCGGTCGTCGTACTGATATTGACCACGGCGGCTGAATTGTCTTCAACCAGGCCGGTGAAATCGGGCAGTTCTACAGCGGACACTGAGTGAGCGAACACCGCAGACACAAAGGCCAGTAAAATAACCGACTGGCGGAAAGGGTTTATTTTTTGCATTCCGAACTCCCGTTTGAGCAAATCAAGATTTTTCTATTGTGCGGTCAGACGCTGTATTTGCAACGATCTTACCAAAGCTTCATCTTGCCGCTGAAGGCTGATCCGGGCCAAGAATACCGGCACCTGCCGGCAGAATCCGGACCAGCGTCGGCTCATAGCCTCGCGGAGAACGCGACTGAATAAACCGAGTAGCACAAAAGCCCGCCACCAAACCCGCCAACGCACCGGCAATGGCGCCTGCATCCTGGGCAGGTAACCACTGTTGACCCGCCACCGCTCCCAACACCAACGACAGCAGCGGCAGGGCATAAACCAGAAGCGACGCCGCGAGCAGTGCAGACTCATCGATAGCGACCGTTACGTCGTCTCCGACCTTCGCCTCGAGGTGATTGCTGACCAGAATCTGGTTTGCACGACCACTGGACGCGCTGGCAAGAAGCTTCTGGCCACAGCCATTGCGAGCTGAGCAGGATTCGCAGGCACTTGCGCGAATTGTCCGGACCCAGGCCCTGTCGCCCTTTAGGGCAATAACCCGGCCGATTTCGGTGATCATGGCTGATTTGCCCCTAAAACTTCGAAGTCCTCGATTTCGACAGACTCGGCGACTTTTAAGGCGGTTTTTAAGGGAATCTCCCCGACGACAGTCACCAGGAAGTCTGCCTGTCCTTTGGCTAGTTGCCGCATGTAGACGGTTGTTGCGCCGATTCTCGATGTGCCCGATGGCATTCCGGTTCCAGCCACAGACTCCACAAAAACCGAAAATGAGGCCAGGCCATCGGAAAATGCCACTGCTTTGCCACTGCCTGAACGCGGCGTTGCGGCAGGCTGGAAACCTCCTGGCCTCCAACCCAGAGTCCAGCCCTCCATACTTCCATCAGGCTTTGATGAACTCTGTGGTTCGAGTGTTCGGGAGACTTCGCGACCTTCAGACTGAATCATGAATTCCTGATCAGGCAAGCTGTCACTGATGGTCAGGCTGGTAAAATGAAAGTATTCAAGGATGTCTCCCGCAGCCGAAAGTACATTACCCTTCACCGGCAGGCCGGTCGATTCTTCCAACCAGAGCTGGTGACTGTAACGCAGGGAGTCCCGGGCATTCAGCGTAAGCCGCACCACCCCGTGACCGGCAATGCGATCTCGGCCGGTGATCTCAGGGCGGTACCAGCGATCAACTGGCACCAACTGATTTGCAAGCGCCCCGGCGAACGGTCCGGAGGGGATGGCATCGTTTAACTCCATACGCCCGTGTTTTGGCAGGACACAGACGACGTCCATACCTTTTCGAACGATCTCTCCTATCTGGCCATCCTGCATAACCAATCGTTCTTCCACCATGCCATTATGAAAACGATGAGCGATCTGCATGGAACTGACCTGATCTCCCCGGGCATACACGAACACACCCTTGTAGGCGGTTTCTGTCAGCGCAGGCTCAAGCCGCTCAAGCCAGTAGTGCGGCTCGTCCTGTTTCGTTTCGACCGCCAGAGCGACGGGCGCAACAAGAATGGCCGAAACCGAAAGAAGCGAGAGCTTCGCGAAACGCATCCATCTCATCAGTACTCTGCCCCGGACGCGCTGACAGCCCGCGCATACCCCATCGATGCGTGGCTCGATCCAAAGCTGTTATGTTGCGCATGTTGAAGCAGGTAACGGCTCAACTGCTCTCGCTGCTGTTCGTCCATCCCCTTTATCGGCAGCTCTGGGACGTCGCCTGCTGCCGCCAGCTGATCTGAAGACAATGAACCTGACTCCCACCCGGTACCTGCGCCGAACCCAACGGCCAACGCAAGTGCGACCATGGCAACCGCCGGCCAATGCCATCTTTTCCTTGCTGGCTGCCCGGCGACGTCGCCTCTGTCTAGCCCCTGGTCATGGCCCTCGAGAATATCGCGCACCCCTTCACTGACATCAATCGAGTCAACGGCAGGGTTTCTGCGTTGAATCAGGTCACGGACCTGATGCCAGCGCTGAAACTGGGCGCACACTTCATCCTGCCCCTCACGGGACAGCAACCGGCGGACCGACAGTTCGTCCGCTTCGTCATCCATCATTGCTGACAGGGTTTCTTTCAGACGATCATCCATTGGATGCAACCTCTTTAAGTCCGCGTGTCGTTCAGTAAGGGGCCAAGGTGCCGGTCAACCGACTCCCGGGCCCGGAAAATTCGGGACCTCACCGTGCCGATCGGACACTCGAGAATTCCCGCAATATCGTCGTAACTCAGGCCATCGTATTCGCGCAAAAGAAACGCTGATCTGAGTTCCTCTGGTAATGCTGAAATCGCCGCCTCCAACTCTCGCTGCAATTGGTCACGATGCAGCAACCGGTCAGGAGACGCATTGTCCCTGAGGCGAAAACCATCCTCGAAATTTTCAGCATCGGCGGCATCTGCGCCGCTCTGGGGCCTGCGGGAACGGGACTCGAGGAAATTTTTTGCCGTGTTCACCGCTATTCGATAAAGCCAGGTATAAAAAGCACTGTCGCCCCTGAAACGCTCCATTGCCCGAAACGCTTTCACGAAGGTTTCCTGGGTCAAATCCATGACTTCCTGATGGTCGTAAACATAACGACCAATGATCGACGCAACTCGTGACTGGTATTTAACGACAAGCAGGTCAAAAGCAGAACGATCACCATGACGCACCTTCCGCACGAGCTGAAGATCTGTCTGGCTATCGCTGTTCTCGTCTCGCTGCTTGTCAGAATCCGCTGTCATGGACGTAGCGCCCGGCCTCCGATGGGGTCCGGCCAATGGGCCAGAATCACTGCAACTGGAAGAATTCATGCGCTCGTCCAACGTCCGATCCGGTTCCATGCCCTGAAAACCCTAGGGCATCCCATTCGGCCAAATAGACAGTGAGCGCAAAGTTTAGTTCAATACACAAACACATTATGGCCCGCGAAAACAACCTGATGCCACAATCCTACGAATTCGATGTTCTGATAATCGGCAGCGGCGCAGCCGGGCTGACGGTAGCGCTCAACCTTCCCGCCCATTTGCAGATCGCTGTCATCAGCAAAGGCGACATCAGTAGCGGTGCCACGCTCTGGGCTCAGGGGGGCATTGCAGCCGTGCTGGATGATGAAGATTCCCTGGAGAATCACATCATCGATACGCTCAAGGCCGGGGGCGGACTGTGCCATGAAGATGCTGTCAGGTTTACCGTTGAGCACGGCAAGGAAAGCATCAACTGGCTGATCGATAGTGGGGTCGATTTCAGTCGTGATGAGCAGGCCAGGTACCACCTGACCCGTGAAGGTGGCCACAGCCATCGGCGAATCATCCACGCTGCCGATGCCACCGGCCACGCCGTTTCAACGACGCTTACCTCTCAGGCCATGGCGCGCGAAAACATTCATTTGATGTCCAATCGGGTGGCGGTGGACCTTCTTACCAACCGCAAACTTGCGCTTCCCGGGAACGGCTGCGTGGGTGCCTATATTCTCAACTTGGAGGACAACCATGTAGAGCTTTTCAGCGCCCGCTTCACCGTCATCGCCACCGGTGGCGCCAGCAAAGCCTACCGCTACACCACCAATCCGGACGGGGCCTCCGGTGATGGCATCGCCATCGCCTGGCGCGCGGGTTGCCGGGTAGGCAACATGGAATTCAACCAGTTCCACCCCACGTGCCTGTACCACCCTCACGCCAAATCGTTCCTGATCACCGAGGCCTTGCGCGGTGAAGGCGCTGTGCTGAGGCTACCGGACGGCGAACGCTTCATGGACCGGTTTGACGATCGTGCAGAATTGGCGCCACGGGACATTGTGGCCCGCGCCATCGACCATGAAATGAAACGCCTGGGCGCCGATCATCTGTACCTTGATATCAGCCATCAGTCTCTGGATTTTATCAAGCATCACTTCCCAACTATTTACGAGAAGTGCCTGACCTTCGGCATCGATATGGCCCGAGAGCCGATTCCCGTCGTACCCGCCGCACACTACACTTGCGGTGGCATTCTCAGCGACGAGCGCGCGCGCACCGATATCAATCAATTGTACGTTGTGGGAGAAGCCGCCTTCACCGGGTTGCACGGCGCCAACCGCATGGCCAGCAATTCTTTACTGGAGTGCCTTGTGTATGGGCGCGCAGCCGCCGCTGACATTACCCGCAGGGAATCGGATATCCCCGCGCCCCCAAAGGCACCAGACTGGGACGAGAGCCAGGTTCGGGACTCCGATGAAGACGTAGTGATTTCCCACAACTGGGATGAGCTGCGGCACTTTATGTGGGACTATGTCGGTATCGTGAGAACCACGAAACGACTTCAGCGGGCGAAACACCGGATTGACCTGCTCGAGCGTGAAATCGGCGAGTTTTACAGCAACTACCGGGTATCGAACGATCTTCTGGAGCTAAGAAACCTGGTAACAGTGGCCGATCTGATTATCTGCTCGGCGCTTCAGCGGCGGGAAAGCCGGGGACTTCATTACACTCTGGATTTTCCCGGACTGCTCCATGACGCCAGAGACACCGTATTGACTCCAGCAACCTATCGGCGTCAGGAACCCTGACGCGCGAACGGTCACCGAACATCTATCGTTTAAACGAGAGGCTCCATGTCTGATAACGCCGAATTCAACCGCCTTTGGTGGCACAGCCGCAGAGGAATGCTCGAGCTGGATAACCTGCTGATTCCTTTTCTGGAGAACGCCTATCGCGACCTGCCAGCTGAAGATCAGGCCTGCTACCACAAGCTCATAACCTGCGAGGACAATGACATGTTCGAGTGGTTCATGCGGCGGAGCAGGCCCGATGACCCCGACATTCAACGCATTGTTGATGTTATTTTGCGCCGTGTACAACCCGACTGAGATTTCTATCAGGCCCAGCGCCCGGGTAGGCTCTCTGGCTGCCATGCCCTGGTTAATTCTGGCGATATTCAATCTCGTGCTTGCCCTGGCATACGGGTGGCTCTTTCTGACACTCGTACCTCTGGCGCTGGCCGGAGCCGTCTATCACTGGAACCTGAACGGCCGACTGAGCCTCGAACGATCTGTTGTCGGTCTGACGATCACCGCTGATGGGCTACAGGCTCGGCAAAGGAACGGCCATCCCTACCCGGTGATGGCCGACCCCGGCAGCCGGCTTTATTCGCAACTGGCCATCTTGAAACTCACCCCTGTCGACGCCACTCATAGTCCTTCTACCGTGTTACTGTGGGCCGGGATCCGGGGTGGCGGGAATGTACCCGACGACCTGCATCGCCAGCTCAGAGCCTGGTTACGCCTGGGACCCTCAGGCAGCCAGACGAAACACTAGTTCACACAGCCAACCGCCCAGGAGAATGTCATGCCCGTACCGGAAGCTCCGGCTGCAACTTTCCCGTTACCCGGTGCAGCCCGTATAACCGTGTCCGATCAGGTCATCATTCGTGTTTCCGGCACCGGCACGGACAAATTTCTGCAAGGCCAGTTCAGTCAGCAGGTGACGGATGTGACCGAGCACCACTCCCCCAGAGCCGCGGCCTGTTCGCCAAAAGGACGCGCCTACTGCCTGACCCGTATGGTGCGCGACGGCAACGATGTTTTGATGGCGCTGCCTGCCTCTCTGGCTGAAGAGACCGTCTCTCACTTACGCAAATACCTGATGCTGTTCCGCGGAACTTCAATGGACGTGGATACGGGATCGACGGTCATTGGACTGCTTGGGGAATCAGCCGCAGACGCCATCCTTGAGGACGCAGTCGCAAGGCTGCCCTCACCGGGAGACACCATGGGCCTATCAGGCGGCCATTTGATTCGCACCATGGACACAGGGGAAGGCCTGGCCCGATTTGAATTCTGGCAGACCGGCGAACTGTCTGCCGAGCACACCAAAGCACTGGAGGCCTTGCCCCCGGGTAATCTGACAACCTGGTATGGATCGGAAATCGCGGCAGGCGTGTCGTCACTCTGTCCCGCAACCCGGGAAAGCTATGTCCCGCAAATGCTGAACTGGCAGCACCTCGGCGGTGTGCATTTCAAGAAGGGCTGCTACACCGGCCAGGAAGTGATTGCGCGCATGCACTTTCTGGGACAGTTGAAAAAAAGCCTGTTCCGTTTTTCCTGCCCCGCATTCTCCGGCACGCTGGCCCCCGGCGAGGCGCTGGTGATCGGCGGCCGCAGTGCGGGCGAGGTGGTCAATGCAGTGCAGCTTGCGGATGGCACTTTCCAGGGGCTTGCGGTTATTCGCCACGACGCCGCCGAACCCGGGCTGGCACTGAAAAACGCACCTGAAATACTGCTAACGCTTCTGCCCCTGCCCTATACAGTGCCCGAAAGAGAGCAGGAAGCGGCGTCTGATACATAAGATCACAGGAAGAATCCTGAAAATTTGCTATAACTGTCAGCATATCCGGACCAAACTGCCCCCGCCCGGGGCGCCCATGCTTTTTACCAATGCGCGGACTGTGACTGATCATGTCGAATATTGTTGAAACGATAAAAGCCGATCTGACCAAGGCGATAGAAAACGACAAACTGGTTCTGCCAACCTTGCCTGAAGCCGCGCTTCAGGTGCGGGAAATTGCCGAGAACGAAGACTCCGCCATCGTTGATCTGGTCAAAGTCATCAGCAACGACACGGCGCTGTCGGCCCGTATTATCCGGGTCTGTAACAGTCCCTTGTTCCGGGGCAGCCGCGCGATCGAAAATCTGAATATGGCGGTCAGTCGCCTGGGCATGGCCTATACCAGCAACCTGGCAATGGGCCTGGCAATGGAGCAGATGTTCCAGGCGACGTCGGACATGATCGATAAGCGTCTGCGGGCGACCTGGCAGACCAGTACAGAAGTTGCCGGTGTCTGCCATGTGCTGGCGCAACATTACACCAAGCTCAAGCCGGATCAGGCCACACTGGCAGGGCTGGTGCATCTGATCGGTGTGCTGCCGATTTTACGGTATGTGGAAGACAGTGACATTCAGATCAGTAGTATCCTGCTGGACAATGTCATTGAAGAGCTTCACCCGCCAATTGGCGCGGCGATTCTGAAGAAGTGGGATTTTCCAAAAGATCTGCAGAATGTGCCTCTGGAGTTTGCCAATTTTCAGCGTGAGGTGCCGGCCGCGGATTACGCGGACCTGGTAATGATTGCCAATTTGCAGTTAATTGCGGGCACTGAGCACGTCTGGAATGAGATTGACCGGACGTCGATTTCAGCGTTTGGGCGTTTGGGGCTGGATCCGGAAATGGATATGAACGAGGAAGAGGACCTGAACGCGCAGATGGAAGCGGCTATGGCGCTTTTGAAGTAAGCCTGCCTAAAACTCGACTTCGGGGGCGGCCACAGCAAGCCGAGCGGGCTCCCGAAACACGCTGTAAATACGTCCCTGTACGCTCGGGCTCCGCCATCCATGGCTCCGCACGGTTTCGGGAGCTCGCTCGGCTTGCTGCTGCTCAGGCTTTGCCGTAGCGCTTAAGCAACTCCACTTGCGAGGGCAACGACCAGTCAATTAGCTGTTTGCCTTGCCGATCAAGCCATTCGTTCGCTTTCGAGAAATGCTTACAGCCAAAAAAACCGCGATAGGCGCTGAGCGGTGACGGGTGTGGGCTTTCCAGCACCAGATGTTTACGGCGGTCGATGTTCTTCCCTTTTTTGCGGGCGTGGCTGCCCCAGAGGATAAACACCACGCCATCCCTTTCCCGGTTGACCAAATCGATTACCTTGTCGCTAAACAGCTCCCAGCCCTGTCCCTGGTGGGCACCGGCGTTGCCCTGGGTGACGGTCAGAACGGTGTTCAATAGCAACACGCCCTGCTCTGCCCAGGTCTGAAGACATCCATGGTCAGGTGGCTGGATGCTCAGGTCATCCTGGATTTCCTTGAAGATGTTCAGCAAAGACGGCGGTTTGAGTACGTAGGGTTTGACGGAAAACGACAGGCCATGGGCCTGTCCGGGGCCGTGGTAGGGATCTTGTCCCAGTATCACCACCGACACCCTTTCAAGCGGCGTGCTGTTCAGGGCGTTGAAGATATGGCGTCTTGCTGGGAAGAGTGTTTTGTCAGCGGCTTCTTCTGTTGTCAGGAAGTCCGCCAACGCCTGCATATAGGGCTGCTGGAACTCCTGCCCCAGTCGCTCCAGCCAACCCCGGTCGGGCCGGAGGTGGCTGGCGAGTTCGTCGGCGGGGTGCACGGTTACTCGGCCTCTTTGGCTTTGCCCTGCTCGGCTTTGTGTTCCGGGCGCATGGCGGGGAACAGGATGACGTCGCGGATGGACTGGCTGTTGGTCAGCAGCATGGCCAGGCGATCGATGCCGATGCCTTCGCCGGCGGTTGGCGGCAGGCCGTATTCCAGGGCCATGACGTAGTCTTCGTCGTAGAACATCGCTTCGTCGTCGCCGGCGTCTTTTTCGGCCACCTGTTCCCGGAAACGCTCGGCCTGGTCTTCAGCGTCGTTAAGCTCCGAGAAGCCGTTGGCAATTTCGCGACCGCCGACGAAGAATTCGAAGCGCTCGGTAACAAACGAATCACTGTCTTTGCAACGTGCCAGCGGTGACACTTCCTTCGGGTAATCGATGATGAAGGTCGGCTGCACCAGGCGATGCTCGGCAGTGGCCTCGAAGATCTCGATCTGTACTTTGCCCAATCCCCAGCTGCCTTTGAGATTAATGCCCAGGTTTTTGGCTACCTGTCGGGCACTGGCGTCGTCGGCCAGTTGTTCAGGCTTGATGTCGGGGTTGTGCCGGAGGATGGCATCAACCACGGTCAGGCGCTCGAACGGCTTGCCGAAATCGTATTCAATGGTTTCTTCTTCGCCGCTGGTCAGGGCGCGGGTGTTGACCACGGTGGTGGTTCCCAGAACTTTCTGTGCGATGGTCCGCAGCATGTCTTCGGTCAGGTCCATCAGGTCGTTGTAGTCGGCATAGGCCTGATAGAACTCCACCATGGTGAATTCCGGATTGTGCCGGGTCGACAGGCCTTCGTTGCGGAAGTTGCGGTTGATCTCGAACACCCGTTCAAAGCCACCGACCACCAGGCGCTTGAGAAACAGTTCAGGCGCGATCCGCAAATACATATCCATGCCCAGCGCGTTGTGGTGAGTCACAAACGGCCGCGCGGTGGCGCCACCCGGGATCACCTGCAGCATGGGAGTTTCCACTTCCATGAAATCCCGGTCGGTAAAGTATTGGCGCATGGTGTTGATGATTTTGGAACGGGCAAAGAACACCCGGCGGCTGTCCTCGTTGACCATCAGGTCCACATAACGATGGCGATACCGGGCTTCGGTATCGGTCAGGCCTTTGTGCTTTTCCGGCAGCGGGCGCAGGGACTTGGTCAGCAGAGTGTACTCATCCATGGTGACGTACAGATCGCCCTTTCCGGATTTACACAAAATACCGCGCACTCCGACGATGTCGCCCAGATCCCAGTGCTTGGTGTCTTTCTGGACATCTTTGGTGGCGTAGATCTGAATACGGCCAGTCATGTCCTGAACCACTTTGAACGCTTTGCGGTCGAGCATCATGCGACCGGCCACCGCCACCTGAACGCCCATCTCCGCAAGCTCTTCCTTGGTTTTGTCGCCGTATTTGGCCTGCAGCTCGGAAGCAGAAGCATCGCGACGGAAATCATTCGGGAAGGCTTTGCCCTGCACCCGCAAGTCCGACAGCTTCGCACGGCGCTCGGCAATCAGCTTGTTATCATCCTGGGGTGCGTTCTGTGTGTGCTCAGTCATGTTGGCTCACTAAAAATCGGGTTGTAGTAGGTTCTATCGCGCTACAGCGCCATCTTGAGGCTGGCTTCGATAAACTTGTCGATATCGCCATCCAGCACGTTCTGGATACTGCTGGTTTCGACCTTGGTGCGCAGATCTTTGATGCGGCCGTCGTCCAGTACATAGGAACGAATCTGGCTGCCCCAGCCGATATCGGCCTTGGCGTCCTCGGCTAGCTGCTTTGCCGCGTTGCGCTCCTGCATTTCACGCTCATACAGCTTCGCCTTCAGCTGTTTCATGGCCTGGTCTTTGTTCTGATGCTGACTGCGGCCGGCCTGACAGGCCACCACGATGCCGGACGGATTGTGAGTCAGGCGCACTGCGGATTCGGTCCGGTTAACGTGCTGACCACCGGCGCCGGAGGCACGGTAAACATCGACCCGCAGGTCAGAAGGATCGATCTCGATTTCAAAGCTGTCATCCACTTCCGGCGATATGAACACCGATGAAAACGATGTATGGCGCCGGTTGCCGGAGTCAAAGGGGGACTTGCGCACCAGGCGATGGACGCCGGTCTCTGTGCGCAGCCAGCCATAGGCGTAATCACCCTGAATATGGACGGTGGCACCCTTAATGCCGGCCACATCACCTTCCTGAAGCTCGACGATCTCGGACTTGAAGCCACGACGCTCGGCCCAACGGAGGTACATACGCAACAGCATGTTGGCCCAGTCCTGGGCCTCGGTGCCACCGGAGCCGGCCTGGATGTCCATGTAGGCGTTGTTGGAATCCATTTCGCCGGAGAACATGCGGCGGAATTCGAGTTTCTCGAGTTCTTTATCCAGCCCTTCCAGGTCGGACTCGATATCGGCCACCGTAGCGTCGTCCTCTTCCTCAGCCGCCATTTCCAGCAGGCTGTCGGCATCGCTGACGCCGGAGGTGAGGTTGTCGATGGTACGGACGATCAGCTCCAGATCGGAACGCTCTTTTCCCAGCGCCTGAGCCCGATCCGGGTCTTCCCAGACGGAGGGCACTTCCAGTTCCCGTTCGACTTCGGTCAGTCTTTCACTGCGCAGGTCGTAGTCAAAGATACCCCCTGAGCGCTTCGGTGCGCTCACGAAGCTCTTTTATCTTCGTAACAATGGGATTAATTTCCATGGATTGCTTACTCGCTATCAGTAAATGGATGCGATCAAAATCAAACGCGAGATTCTACCGGAAATCGGTGATTAAATCAGCCAGGAAGGCTCACTCAGATTTGGTGCCAACGCCAACTATACTCCAGTGCAGCATACGCCCAAGCCTGATCGGCGCGGGGGTGGAGGTTCTTTTCTGCAGGAACAAAGGTGTCTGAGCGCAGCGAGTTCTTTTTCCGAAAGAAAAGAACCTCCACCCCCGCGCCAGACTCCGACGTGCCAGACTCCGAGGCAAATTATTCCAGAGGCTCCAGATAATCAATCAGCAACTGCAGGTTGGTCCGACCCCGGAAGGTGTTTGCGTCAGGCTTGTAGACAACCCGGGCGCCAGTGCGGGTGTAATCGGGCACTTCCGGGCCGGTATTGAAGGCAATGCCGTCAATGATGGCGCCGCCATCTTCCGGCTGCATGACCAGTTTCAGATGGTTTTCGCCGACAATGCGTTGGCTGACCACGCGGAAGTTGCCGTCGAACAGGGGTTCCGGGAAGTGCTGTCCCCAGGGGCCGGCGCGCTTGAGCAGCGCGGCCGTATCGAGATGGAGTTCCTCGGAGTTCAGCGGGCCATCAGTGGTGATGGCGGCTTCCAGATCTTCCGCGCGAAGGGTATCCCGCACAGCCCTGTCGAAGGCGTCGCTGAAGGCATCGAGATCATCACGGAGCAGCGTCATGCCCGCTGCCATGGCGTGGCCGCCGTATTTTTTCATCATCCCCGGATGGCGTGCATCGACGACGGCAAGCACGTCGCGAATGTGCAGGCCGGGGATGGAGCGGGCAGAGCCTTTGATGTCGACGCCGTTGTCGTCCGGTGCAAACGCGATGGTCGGGCGGTGGGTCTGCTCGCGGATGCGGGCAGCGAGGATGCCGATAACGCCCTGGTGCCAGTCGGTGTCGAACAGCGCCAGTCCCCAGGGGAGTCCTGCCAGGTCCAGAGACATGGAGGCCAGCAAATCCTGGGCCTGGGCTTTCATGTCTTTTTCGATGGTTCGGCGTTCACGATTGAAAGTGTCGAGCTCGCGGGCCAGTCGCAGCGCTTCGTCAGGGCTGTCCGCCAGCAGGCAGGCAATACCGACGCTCATGTCATCGAGTCGTCCGGCGGCGTTCAGTCGCGGGCCAACCACAAAACCAAGATCCGTCGAGCTGATTTCGGCGTGATCCCTTCCAGCCACTTCCAGCAACGCCAGGATGCCCGGTCTTGCTTCGCCCTGGCGGATGCGCCGCAAGCCCTGCTCGACAAAAATCCGGTTGTTGTGGTCCAGGGGAACAACATCGGCGACGGTGCCCAGCGCCACCAGGTCCAGCAGACTGCCCAGGTTGGGCTGCGGGTCCGGCAGTTGATTGTTTTCACGCAGGTGCTTGCGCAACGCAGTCAGCACATAAAACATCACACCAACCCCTGCCGCGTGCTTACTCAGGAAGGTGCAGTCAGGCTGGTTGGGGTTAACGATGGCATCGGCGTCCGGAAGGACGTCACCGGCCAGATGGTGATCAGTCACCACTACGGCGATGCCTAGCTCCTTGGCGGCACGCACACCGTCCACCGCTGCGATGCCGTTATCCACGGTCACCAGCAGATCCGGCAGCGCGCCGTCTTCCTTCAGTCGGTCGATGATACCCGGTGTTAATCCATAGCCGTCAGCGAAGCGGCTGGGTACCCGGAAATCGACCCGTTCGAGCCCCATCATACCCAGACCCAACATGGCCACCGCCGTGCTTGTGGCACCGTCCGCGTCGAAATCGCCCAGAATCATAACGCTCTGCTTTTCCGTGATCGCCCTGGCGAGCAATTCCACCGCCCGACCAATCCCGCGCATACCCATAGGCGAGGCCAGATGTTTGAGCGTGTAAGCAAGCTGTTCGTCTGAGGTAACGCCGCGGGCTGCGTATAGGCGCTTAAGTATCGGGGGCAGGTTTTGGCCCCAGTCTGGCGAGGTGCTCGGACCGGGGCGACGCAGGATTTTTTTGGGTGTCATACCGGGTCAGGTATTCTTCCAGTGCTTGGCAATGAAGTCCTGAATGGTCGGCAGATCATTGTCCAGAACCGTGTACTGCTCTTCCCGTTCAAACAGATCGGCCATGTGGCTCGGCAGCTCCGGCGAAGCTTTCACACCGGATTCAATAACGGAGTCCGGAAATTTGGCCGGGTGGGCGGTACCGAGGGTGATCATCGGTATCGCCGGATCGCGGCGGCAATTTCTGGCAGCCCGAACGCCAATAGCGGTGTGTGGATCGAGCAGGTATTCATTCTGCTCGAAAATCTCGCGAATGGTATCCGCGGTGCTCTGATCGTCCACGGCATCGCTATCAAACAGGCGGCGAGCCGCTTTCCAGCGGTAGTCCTCGATACTGACCGGACCTTTGGAGGCGTTTTCCAGCAACTCTTTAACCGCGTGACCGTCACGGCCATGCAAATCAAACAACAGACGCTCGAAGTTGCTCGACACCATGATGTCCATGCTCGGAGACAAGGTATGTTCCAGCGTTTGCTGCTCGTACCGGTTGCCACTCATGAAACGGTGCAGGATGTCGTTGCGATTGGTGGCGATCACCAGCTGTGAAATGGGCAGGCCCATGTTTCGGGCCAGATAGCCGGCAAAGATATCGCCAAAGTTACCGGTCGGCACCGAGAACGCCATACTGCGATCCGGACCGCCAAGCGCCAACGACGCGTGGAAGTAATAGACGATCTGGGCCATGATCCGCGCCCAGTTGATCGAATTCACCGCCGCTAATTGAGTCTTGCCGCCGAGGAATGACTGGTCGCCAAAGCTGGCTTTGACCATGCGCTGACAGTCGTCGAAATTGCCACGCACCGCAATGTTGTGAATATTGTCGCCTTTGACCGTTGTCATCTGACGGCGCTGGACTTCCGACACACGCTCGTGGGGGTGAAGGATAAAGATATCCACGTGTTCACAACGGCGGCAACCTTCAATCGCTGCCGAACCGGTGTCACCCGAGGTGGCCCCCATGATCACCACGTGCTGTTTGCGTTTTTCCAGCACGTAATCCAGCAGACGACCCAGCAACTGCAGGGCAAAGTCTTTGAATGCCAGGGTTGGCCCACGGAACAGCTCCAGCACCCATTCATTGGTGTCGATCTGAACCAGGGGCGCGACGGCTTTATGGGCAAAGACACCATAGGTCTCGTTCAGCATCGCGCGGAAAGCGTCAGCCGGAACGGCATCGTCCACAAACGGATGCATGACGTTAAACGCCAGCTCGCTGTATGACAGGCCTCGCCAGCTACGGATTTCTTCCAGGCTGAAATGCGGCAGGGATTCCGGAACATAAAGGCCGCCATCCGGGGCAAGCCCTGTCAGCAGGACATCTTCAAAACCCAGTGAGGGCGATTCGCCCCGCGTACTGATGTATCTCACTTTGGCTACCTATCCGTCGAAATTTTCAGCGCGAATGCGGACAACACGACCATCGATATCGCTCAGTAATTCCAGCTCTTCAATAGCACGATTCATCTGACGCTCCTGAACCGTGTGGGTCAGGATAATTACCGGAATGCGCCCGTCTTTAAACTCGGACTCTTTCTGCATGATCGATTCGATGTTGATGCCGTGCTCACTCAGTACCGATGCAATCTTTGCCAGAACACCCGGATGATCCATGGCGGTGATTCGCAGATAATAAGCAGACTGAATGTCTTCCATCGACAGCACTGGAAGATTTTCCATGGCGTCCGGTTCAAACCCGAGATACGGAACCCGCTGCTCGCTGGAAGACGCGACGGCACGGGCAGCGTCAATAATATCGGCGATCACGGCCGAAGCGGTGGCCTCGTCACCGGCACCGGGACCGTAATACATGGTCTGTCCGACGGCATCGCCATCGACCAGTACCGCATTCAGTACGCCGTCCACCTGTGCGATCAGGTGGCTACGCGGTACCAGCGTCGGATGAACTCGCAGCTCGATGCCGCCATCACGGCGCCGGGCAATACCCAAATGTTTGATCCGATAGCCAAGGGCTTCAGCGTGGGAAATATCGTAAGGGGTAATCTCAGAAATGCCCTCGGTGTAGGCCTTTTCAAACTGAAGCGGCACACCAAAACCGGCAGAGGCCAGGATCGTCAGCTTATGGGCGGCATCGATGCCTTCCACGTCGAAGGTCGGGTCGGCTTCGGCATAACCCAGGTCCTGAGCTTCTTTCAAAACCTCGGCAAACTCTCGGCCGGCGCGCATTTCAGTCAGGATATAATTGCCGGTTCCGTTAATGATGCCGGCAATCCAGTCGACGCGGTTGGCCGCAAGGCCCTCTCTGACCGCCTTGATGACGGGGATACCACCAGCGACGCCGGCCTCATAGGAGACGATGACGTTCTTTTTCGCCGCTGCTTCAAAAATCTCATTGCCGTGGACAGCAATCAGAGCCTTGTTCGCGGTCACCACGTGCTTACCGCTTTCAATCGCAGCAAGCACCAGCTCCCGTGCGGTATCAAAACCTCCGATCAACTCCACAACGATGTCGATGGATGGATCATTCACCACATCGAACACATCGGTGCTGAAAGGAATGTCACCCAGATCGAGATCGCTTCTGCGGGTGCGGGTCGCAACCCGGGCAATCCGGATGTTGAAACCTGTGCGGCCCGTAATCAGCTTTGCGTTACGCTCCAGAACGTTGAATGTACCGCCACCGACGGTGCCTAATCCGCAGATTCCGACATTGACCTCTTTCAAACCTTCACCCCTGTTCCTGATAGGTTGTTCAAGCGAGCGACAGTATAACGATTAATGCGCGCCTGAATAACCCCATCTAAGGCTCCCGAACCGTCAGAGCACGCCCAGCGCTTCGGCAATCTGTTTGGCAGGTCGGTAACCCGGTATGATCTGGCCGCTTTCCATTACGATGGCCGGCGTACCGGTGACGCCCACCTGCTGGCCCAGCTGATACTGCTCGGCGACGGGATTCTCGCAGGTTTGGCGATCGACATTTCTGCCCTGTTTGGCGGCATCCATCGCCGACTGTTGATCGTCAGAGCACCAGACAGACACATATTTGTTAAAGGAAGGCGTATCAGGTCCGGAGCGCGGGAAGCCGTAATAATGAACAGTAATGCCCATGTCGTTCAGTTCGGGAATCTCATTGTGGAATTTACGGCAATACGGGCAGTCGATATCCGTAAAAACGGCAAGCTCTGCCTTCTGCTCGCCCCTGGCCGGATAGCTGATGATGCCATCCATCCCGAATGACGCCAGAGTGTCCGAGCGCTCTGTCAGGCGTTTCTCTTCCGACAGATTGGCAACGCCCTGGGGGGTTACCTTTAACACGTCCCCGGTCAACAGGTACTGGCCGTCCTCGGTAGCCAGAATCGTACCGCTATTGCTGCTTGAAACTTCGTACAGGCCTGGCACCTCGGATTTACTCACACCGGTGATATCCAACTGCGGAATGGATTCCGACAGCTTGGATTCGATGGCATCTTCAATGGCGCCTGCGGTCGCCGTTGTAGCAATCGAAACGCAGGCAAGAGCCGCCAACAGCAGGGTAAGTGAACGATGGATTCTGAAAGTGGGCATAGGGATTTCCGATATTCCGAGTGTGGGGTAGAGGTTGTGGTGAGATGCGACAGAGGACCTGATACAAAGTTCACCAGCAGGCCCTCAAAATACCGCGAGCCTCTCGAATTTGCCAGCCTGAAAACGTGTAAAGCTAGCCTCGCGGATGATGCGACTGATGCAGGGACTGCAACCGCTGGCGGGCAACGTGAGTGTATATCTGAGTCGTCGATAGATCGGCGTGCCCCAACAGCATTTGCACGACCCTGAGGTCCGCCCCGTGATTCAGCAGGTGCGTGGCAAACGCATGTCGGAGGGTATGAGGCGACAGGTGCTTGCGGATTCCGGCCCGCATTGCATAGTGCTTGATCCGGTGCCAGAAAGTCTGACGGGTCATAGCAGCCGGACGGTTACCCGGAAACAAGGCATCACAGGGCCGGCCTTTCAACAACTCAGCGCGAGCAGACCGTCGATAACGAACCAGCCAATCTACGGCCTCCTCGCCCAGTGGGACCAGGCGCTCTTTGTTGCCTTTGCCAATGATCCGGATAACACCCTGCCGCAGATTCACTTCATCCACGGTCAGGGCCACCAACTCCGACACCCTTAAGCCGCAGCCATACAAAATTTCCATCATGGCCTTGTCGCGTAACTCGATGGGCACATCCGGGTCCGGCTCCATCAAAAGACATTCTACATCGTCTTCCGAGAGAGAATCCGGCAGTTTCTGAGGCATGCGTGGGCTGTCGATTCGCAGTGTCGGATCTTCACTGATCAGTTTTTCCCGCAGCAGATAACGGTAAAAGCGGCGGAGCCCTGAGAGTCTGCGAGCGGCCGTCGAAGCTTTAAAGCCATCGGCCAGGCCGCTGGAAATCCAGCCCAGTAGATGACTGCGACTGGCATCCGTCAGAAGCGGCTGACTTTGCTGTCTTGCAAGCCAGGCGGCCAACCGTTCCAGGTCACTTTGGTAGGCTTGTCGGGTTTTTTCACCCAGACCGTCTTCCAGCCATACAGCATCGCAGAAACGCTCGACGATTGCGGCATCCGCAGGCCGCACAGCTTCTTTTGTCCTGCGTCTATCCGTCATACAAAAAAGAAAAGACAGCGTTTCGCTGTCTTTTCTCGAATAACTGAACGGTTTTCCAATGCCTTGGGCACTGGCGGCTGCTCAGCCCAGCTTTTCTTTGATGCGGGCTGCCTTGCCAGACAGATCACGCAGGTAGTAAAGCTTGGCCTGGCGAACGTCGCCGCGACGCTTCACGTTGATGCTGTCGATCAGCTTGGAAAACGTTTGAAACGTACGCTCAACGCCCACGCCGTAAGAGACTTTCCGTACGGTGAAAGACGAGTTCATACCACGGTTGCGACGACCAATAACAACGCCCTCGAACGCCTGTAGACGCTCACGGTTGCCCTCGGTTACACGAACCTGAATGACCACGGTGTCACCAGGCGCAAATGCCGGGATTTCCTTGGTCATCTGCTCTGATTCAATCTGACTGATGATGTTGTTCTTACCGCTCATCGTATTGCTCCTGATACCCAATCTTTAATGCCCTGATGATTCGAAGGCATCCGGTTCGTTTAAAATCTCTTCCAGCAACTGGCGCTCTTCGTCCGTAAACACCCGCTTCACCAGCAGGTCGGGGCGCCGCTCCCGGGTTCGCCTCAGCGACTGCTTAAGTCGCCAACGCCGGATCTGTTCGTGATGGCCACCCAGCAAAACGTCTGGGACCGCCTGATCTTCATACACCTCCGGCCGAGTGTAATGCGGACAATCCAGCAAACCGTCGGCGAAGGAATCCTGCTCTGCTGACAACGCATGTCCTAACGCTCCGGGTATGAGGCGTGTAACCGCATCCATAACCGTCATCGCTGCCAGTTCGCCACCGGACAACACAAAATCGCCCAGCGACACTTCTCTATCAACTTCCGCCGAAATCAGGCGCTCATCAATGCCTTCGTATCGGCCAGCAACCAGGATCAGACTCTCTTGCGCCGCCAGTGACTCCACCAGCGCCTGATTCAGCGGTTGCCCCTGCGGCGACAGGTACACCACACAAGGCCTACCGGGCGCAGCCTCTCTCGCCGCATGTATCGCATCCCTGAGAGGCTGAACTTTCATCAGCATCCCGGGACCACCGCCATAAGGCCTGTCGTCTACTGTCCGGTGCCGGTCGTGGGTGTACTCCCGCGGATTCCAGGCTCTGAACGTCAGCAGCCCGTCTCGCACTGCCCTGCCAGTGATGCCCACATCCGTCACTGCGCCAAACATCTCGGGAAACAGACTGACCGCGCCGATCCACACCGGCTAAAACTCCGGGTCCCATTCGACCGTGATCACCGACTCCGCGAGTGATACCTTCTTTACCACCTGATCAGGCAGGTAAGGAATCAAACGCTCGCGCTGATCAATAGACGCATCGGTTGCGTGAACCACCAGCACATCGTTGGAGCCCGTTGCGATCAAATGATCGACCTGACCCAGACACTCATTGTCTGCGGTTACAACCGTCAGACCTTCAAGCTGATGCCAGTAGTATTCGCCTTCCGGCAAATTCGGCAAATCTGTTGTTGGAACCGTAATGTCTGCACCACAATAACTGCGCGCTATATCCCGATCACCAACACCCTTCAGACTGACGACAATGCCTTGGCCTTGCCGTCGACCCTCTTCGACCTTTACGGGGCGCCTCTGACCATTATGGACCAGCGTCCAATTCCGGTAATCCAGAATGCCCTCTTTGGGATCTGTAAAGGAATAGACTTTAAGCCATCCCTTGACCCCAAAAACCGAGGTAATCTGACCAATCACAGTTTCCTGCGCTTGCTTAGCCATGGAAATACCCCGGTGTTACTCGATTACTCGGCCGCAGCGCCTTTCAGCAGCTTGGCAACGCGTTCGCTGGTCTGGGCGCCTTGGCTCAGCCAGTGATTAACGCGGTCACGATCAACGCGCAGGCTTTCTTCCTGACCGCGAGCGATCGGGTTGAAGAAACCAACGCGTTCAATGAAACGGCCGTCACGTGATTTGCGGCTGTCTGTCACTGTCAGATGGTAGAACGGGCGCTTCTTGGAGCCACCACGAGCCAGACGGATTATTACCATTTTGACCAATATCCTGTTCTGTTGAACGAACTTTGTACGATTCACACCCGCCAAGCGCTAGAAACACTAGCCGGCGCGAAGACCCATACTCGAAAGGGACGCTATTCTATGCTAATTCAAGGCCAAAGAAAACAGGGAAAACGTCCCGGTTTCTACATACGCCCGCGCGGTGGCATACCACCGCCTGCGCCGCCGGGCGGCATCATACCGCCAAGGCCACGCATCATGTTAGCCATTCCGCCCTTCTTGCCGAATTTCTTCATCATTTTCTGCATCTGCTTGTGCTGTTTCAGCAAGCGGTTAATGTCCTGTATCTGGGTACCGGAGCCTGTCGCAATGCGGCGCTTGCGGGAATTGTTAATGACGTCAGGGTAACGCCGCTCTTTCGGCGTCATGGAGCAAATGATCGCCTCCATCTGGCCCATCGACTTATCGTTAACCTGAGCCTGGGCAGCCTGCGCCATCTGCCCCATACCGGGCAGCTTATCCATCAACCCCCCAATGCCGCCCATGCTTTTCATCTGCTGAAGCTGATCACGGAAGTCTTCAAGATCGAAGCTTTTGCCCTTTTTGATCTTTTTGGTCAGCTTCTGGGCTTTCTTCTGGTCAATCTTGCGTTCGGCTTCCTCAATAAGGGAAAGCACGTCACCCATACCCAGAATCCGGGACGCTACGCGATCCGGGTGGAAAGGCTCAAGCGCGTCGGATTTTTCACCAACACCCAGGAATTTGATCGGCTTACCGGTTATGTGCCTAACGGACAGCGCCGCGCCGCCACGGGCGTCGCCGTCCGTTTTGGTAAGCACTACACCGGTGAGCGGCAATGCATCATTGAACGCCTTGGCCGTATTGGCCGCATCCTGGCCCGTCATCGCATCAACGACAAACAGCGTTTCGATCGGATTGACGGCTTTATGCAGGCGACCGATCTCCCCCATCATCTGCTCGTCCACAGCCAGACGACCGGCGGTGTCGAGAATCAGCACATCTATATGCTTTTTCCGGGCGGCATCCATGGCTGCGTTGGCAATATCAACCGGGTCCTGGTCAGCCGAGCTCGGAAAAAATTCCACGCCCACCTCTCCGGCGAGGGTTTCCAGTTGACGGATGGCTGCAGGTCGATACACATCAGCACTGACCACCATTACCGATTTTTTCTGGCGCTCTTTAAGGAAGCGGGACAGCTTTGCCACGGTGGTGGTTTTACCAGCGCCCTGGAGACCCGCCATCATAATGACGGCAGGCGGCTGGGTCGCCAGATTGAGGGCCTCGGTGCCATCCCCCATCACCTGTTCAAGCTCCTGCTGGACAACCTTCACAAACACCTGGCCAGGCGTCAGACTGCGCTGGACCTCCTGCCCTACCGCTCGCTCGCGGACACCGTCGATAAAGGCCTTAACCACCGGCAAGGCAACGTCGGCCTCGAGCAACGCCATCCGGACTTCGCGCAAGGTTTCCTTTATATTGTCGTCTGTCAGTCGCGCCTGACCTGAAATTTTACGCAAACTGCCAGAAAGTCGGTCCTGAAGGTTCTCAAACATGCTGTGCTTCCGTACCCGGATAAATTGATTGCAAAACAACGGGAACCCCCCCCGGGGCTTCTCGATTCCTATTGCATAATTGCGACATTATAACCAGACTAACGTCGTTACACGACCAGCCTGGTCAAATCGGTTCGAATCCTCGCCGAATATCTATCTGAACGTGGTTAAAGGAAGTCATGGGAACGCTGATCCTTGCGGTCACTTCATTACTGCTATACAGCATCGGCACTGCTCTGCAGGCACTGAGCTTTCGCGGCAAGGTTAACCCCAGCGCAGCCATCACCTCTCTAATCGGGCTTCTGGCACTGACCAGCCACGGTTTGCTGATCGCACAGACCGTCTACCGGCAAGGCGCATTCGACTTCGGATTTTTCCAGAGCGCCGTCCTGACATCCTGGCTGATCGCGTTTCTGTTACTGGCGCTCAGCTTTCGAAAGCCGGTCCAAAGCCTGTTTCTCGGCGTCTATCCGCTTGCCGGCCTGACCATCATCATGATTCTGATCACTCATTCTTCATCGCGAGTGGTCGCCGACGACAGCTACGGCATGCTTTCCCACATTGCGCTTTCAATCACGGCCTACAGCCTGTTTACTCTCGCCGCCCTGCAAGCCATTCTGCTTTCTATGCAGAACCGCGGACTCAAGCGGAGCTATAACAGCGTTCTGATCCGCAATCTGCCGCCGTTGCAGACAATGGAATCCGTTCTGTTCGAGCTGGTCTGGGCCGGCGTTACGCTGCTGGTTCTTGCCATCACAACCGGGGCCTTATTTGTCGAGGACCTTTTTGCCCAGGACCTGGCCCATAAAACGTTCTTTTCGCTACTGTCGCTGGTCGTGTTCATTGCTTTGCTAATCGGCCGCTATATCAAGGGCTGGCGCGGCGTCACCGCCAGCCGCTGGACGCTGGCAGGCTGCGCTCTCCTGATGATGGCCTTCTATGGCAGCAAATTTGTGCTTGAGCTGGTCTTCCAGCGCGGCGGCTGACCGTGCTCCGGCCCGGACACAATCACTTGACACCGGGGCAGTCAGACACCACTTTAGCGACACCGACGTAACGTAAGGACTTTTTTCTTGAACGAGACATCGCTCACAGCGCTGTTTATTATCCTGGCCGGATTGATTCTGCTTTCTGCGTTTTTCTCCAGCTCCGAGACCGGGATGATGTCGCTCAACCGCTATCGCCTGAAGCATATGGCCAAAACCGGCCATAAAGGTGCCCGGCGAGCCCAGAATCTGCTGAACCGCACAGATCAGCTGATCGGCGTTATTCTGATTGGCAACAACTTCGTCAATATCTTTGCGTCTGCCATTGCCACCGTTATTGCCATCCGAATCTGGGGCGATGCCGGCATTGCCATTGCAACCGTTCTGCTGACCATCGTGATTCTGATTTTTGCGGAAGTCACACCCAAAACTCTGGCAGCCCTGTTTCCGGAAAAAATTGCGTTTCCCGCAAGCCATATTCTTGGGCCACTGCTGAAAATTCTTTATCCGGTCGTTTGGGCGGTCAACCTTTTCACCGGGGCGATCCTCAAAGTGATTGGCGTATCGGCGAACGACGCAGCCAGCGATCACCTGAGCCGCGAAGAACTGAGAACGCTGGTCAATGAAGCCGGCGCCCTGATACCCGCTAAACATAAAGATATGCTGGTCAGTATTCTGGACCTTGAGAAAGTAACTGTGAACGACATCATGGTACCCCGCAACGAGGTAATCGGAATCGATCTGGAAGACGATCTGGACACCATCCTGCGCCAGCTCAGAAGCAGCCAACATACACGCTTGCCAGTGTTCAAGGGCGACATCAACAACATTCAGGGCGTATTTCATCTTCGCAATGCCACCAAACTGCTTAATGAAGACGACATCAACAAAGCGATGCTGATGCAGCTGTGCCGCGAGCCTTACTTCATTCCCGAAAGCACACCGCTTAATACTCAGCTTATCAACTTCCAGAAGGCCAAGCGTCGTTTTGGAATGGTGGTTGACGAATATGGTGATGTTCTCGGGCTGGCCACCCTTGAAGACATATTGGAAGAAATCGTTGGCGAATTCACCACCGACTACGCCTCTACCAGTCCTGATATCATTCCACAGGACGACGGTACTTTTATTATTGACGGGACCGCGGCAGTGCGGACCATTAACAAAACCCTCGGGTGGAAATTCCCGGTGGACGGTCCGAAAACCCTCAACGGCCTGATTACTGAAACCCTGGAAAACATTCCGGAAACCAACGTTTGCCTCAAAGTCGGTGGGCATCGGGTGGAAGTTCTCCAGATCAAGGACAACGTCGTAAAGGCCGCCATTGTCCATCCCAAAAAACGCAAAAAACGCGCACCCCGCAAAACAGACTCATGACCTTCCCGCTTGCCTTAGCGGTTTTCTGCACCTTGTTCACACTTTCGTCTGTTACCCTGTGGTAAGATGCGATACGTTATAAAAAAAATTGATCAAATATTGCTCGGTTTCGTATCCGGTTGAGGCGTAAACAGGAGTCGGCCATGGATAAGCAGTCCGGCATACATTTTCTCCGTGAGCACCGAAAGGCTGGCAGTTCAGGCCCTTTGCCAACTGAAATCGCACGCATCCGTGACACAGTCGTTGCCGGGTTAGGAGATTTATTACAGGGGGCCTTCGACGCAGTCGATGACTCGCTGTTCGAATTGGCCAACAACGCCAGAAGTAACAACGAGCAAAATCGCTACTTCGAAGCCATGCGCGAGATCCGCATCAAACGGAAGGGCGTGGAAAAGCACTTCCAAAACGCCGTCAGTCAGCTTTTTGCCCAGCCTCCCCAGGGCGGAAATGCTTCTGCGGAAAACCTGACCCCGGCATCGGCCAGCGCAGATACTCTGTCTCTGGTCGGCGATGATGACCTGGAAGAGCAGGTTGCACTCAACGCCATGATCACCGAGTCAAAGGTACACTTCCAGGGTTCCTTACTTCAGTTGCAGGCGCGCTTCAGCGAGATCTATCCGGAGGTGAGTGAAGATGCTCCGGTTAACCCCGTGGCACCGGAGCACCTCTGCAACGCTTTTGTAGAAGCCATTCAGGCACTCGAAATCCAGATTCGTGAACGCCTGATTCTGTTGAAGCAGTTTGATCGATACGTGGTATCCAACCTGGGAATGCTACTCGACGAAGCCAATCGCATATTGATTCAAGCCGGCGTGATCCCTAACTTCCGCTACCATGGCAAGTCGGGCGCACAATACGATAAGCCGGGATCAGACTCTGCCAGCAGGGGGCAGCCAGTTGCCGACGGCTCGGGCCAGACAACAGCTCCGGCGGGCATGCAGGGACATCACGAAGGCGCCATGTTTGATCAGATCCGTCAGATGCTGGCTTCCCGACGCGAGAACGCCGGGCAGATCCCGCGGTCTTCTGACCCAGACGTTCATGTTATCGGTGGTGCTGAATTAATAAGCCTGCTCAGTGCCCTGCCCCGGCAAACCGAGACGGCGGGAAATCAGAGCAACCTGAGCCAGGGCAAGCCGTCCGTCGTTGACCTGCACTCTGTGGTCGAGCAACTACTCAAACAAACCGGTGAAAGCGCAGATGGTAAAAAGCCTGCGCTCAATGAAATGGACGAGGACCTCATCAACCTCGTTTCCATGCTTTTCGAGTTTATTCTGGATGACTATAACCTGTCTGCACCGGTTCAGGTTTTGATCAGCCGCCTGCAGATCCCCATCCTCAAGGTGGTCATTAAAGATAAGACGTTCTTCAGCAAAGCGACCCATCCGGCGCGAAAGCTTCTCAACAGCCTTGCAAGAGCGGGTATTGGCTGGAGTGACAGCGACGAAAAAACCCGGGACAAACTGTACGACCAGATTCACGCCATTGTCGCCCGAATTCTTAATGATTTTGACGGCGATGTTTTGCTTTTCGAAACGCTTGGCGAAGAGTTTGATCAGTTTCTGGCCCGTGAAAATCGCAAGTCTTCCCTGGTGGAACAGCGTACCCGGGAATCAGAACGTGGCCGAATAAAGTCGCAGAAAGCACAGGAGACGGTGGACAAACTGCTTCAATCCAAGCTGTCCCGCTACAAGCTCCAGGAGTCGGTTCGCAATATTCTGCTGAACGGCTGGAGCCGCGTCATGTTTCTGGCTTACCTCCGGGACGATGTCGAACATCGCTGGGCGCAAACAGTGCGGGTAGTTGATGACCTGATCTGGTGCCTGCATCCGCATCAGGAAGACGAGGAGCGGGACCAATGGGTTCGGGTTGTTCCAGGGTTGCTCAAGTCCTTGCGCGCCGGGCTTGAAGAAGTGTCTTACAACTCCGCCAAACTTGATGAAATGATGTCCGACCTCAAACATGAGCTTACCGAGGCCTTCCGCGCTAACGCGCTGGTAGAAGCCATGGAAGATTTGCCGGAGTCCGATAAAGAGGTTAATCAGGCGCCGCAAACAGCGATAGAGCGCCAGCAGGAACTTGAAAATGCCGCCATCGCCGAGCACGTCGCGCAGATCGATGACATTGAAATTGGCAACTGGGTCGAGTTCAGCCTGGTCAATGGCGCCAGCTTCCGCTGCAAACTGTCAGCCGTCATCGAAGAGGCTGAATGCTTTGTGTTTGTCAATCGCATGGGGCTCAAGGTGATCGAAAAAACCCGGTCTGAACTTGCCCATGAGCTGAGAAGGGGGCGTTTGACGGTTCTGGAACAGGGGGCACTGATTGATCGCGCGCTGGACGCCGTTGTTGGAAGCTTGCGGAGCAAAGCGGGCTAGGTCTGTCGGCGCCTTGTGCGGACGAAGAGGTTAGACAGCGGCTGTCAACCGCTGCCAAACCCACATCCGGAAAGATGAGAAAATACTCAGGCTTCCGCCTGCTTCACGGCCGCTTTAACCTGCTCTGTAAGCTCACCGCTTTCTGACATCTCCAGAATAATGTCACATCCGCCAACCAGCTCACCGCCGATATAAAGCTGTGGATAGGTCGGCCAGCTGGAATAAACCTTCAAGGCTTCGCGCAATTCCTGATTATCCAGAATGTTAACAAACGCGAAACGCTCTCCGCAGGCCATCAGTGCCTGAGAGGTTTTGGCAGAAAAGCCGCACTGGGGCTGCTGCGGGCTGCCTTTCATGTAAAGAATGACCGGGTTTTCTTCAAGCTGGTTTTTAATGGTTTCGTTAATATCCATTGACGGTTACCTCGTAGATAAACATGAGTTGCCAGTCGGCATTACCCTCGGGTCCATTGTACACGCCTGCCCTCCCCCGGACCAATGGCAGCGATCAATTGATCCAGCCCCGGCCTGTAGCCCGACAGCGTTGTCATCAAAGGGCTGAGCGGCTAGACTTGTGCCCCTTTGGCAGGGCACAGCGACGCCTGACCGGCACCGCTGCCGGAATACTAATACGTCCATGGATCAATCGAAGGGCCATGTCATGGCAAGACATTTTCTGACACTGAACGACCTGAATCCGGACGAGCTCGAGGGTCTGCTTGACCACGCCAGTAAACTCCGCAAGGAATGGCGTCAGGGTACCCTGCGAGAAACCCTGAAAAACCGGGTATTGGCGATGATTTTCGAGAAATCCTCAACCCGGACCCGTGTTTCTTTTGAAGCCGGAATGACCCAGCTCGGCGGAGCAGCGCTGTTCCTCTCTCCTCGGGACACCCAGCTCGGCCGGGGTGAACCTATTGAAGACTCGGCGATTGTGATATCCAGCATGGTCGATGCTGTCATGATCCGGACGTTTGACCATGACACGGTAGAGCGATTTGCGGCGGCCTCCCGGGCACCGGTCATCAATGCACTGACCGACGATTTCCACCCCTGCCAGTTGCTGGCCGACATGCAGACTTACCGGGAGCATCGCGGCAGTATCCGGGGCGGCACCGTGACCTGGATCGGCGACGGCAACAATATGTGCCACTCCTATATAAATGCGGCGGATCAGTTCGGTTTCAAACTTCGAGTCGCCTGTCCCGAAGGCTACGAACCTGACAGTTCGCTGATGGAAGCCCATTCCGGTCATGTCGAAATTATTCGCGACCCTGCTGAAGCCGCCAGGGGCGCAAACCTTCTGGTGACGGACGTATGGGCATCCATGGGCCAGGAAGACGAGCAGAAAGCACGGGAAAAAGCCTTCAAGGATTACCAGATCAGCCCGGCACTGATGGGGCTGGCCGACAAAGATGCCCTGTTCATGCACTGCCTGCCCGCTCACCGGGGCGAAGAAATCTCGACCGATATGATGGAGCACGCCAGTTCAGTGGTCTGGGATGAAGCAGAAAACCGGCTTCACGCCCAGAAAGCCCTGCTGGAATTTCTGATTCTCAACCGACTGGACTGACCCGATGAATGAGAGCCTGATCCAACCAGACGACTGGCTTCTCGAAGTCCATAACATGTCCTGCGGTTATGGCGATGAATCGGTGGTCAAGGATGTGAGCTTTGCCCTCAGCCACGGCGATATTGGGTGCCTTCTTGGCCCCAGCGGCTGTGGCAAAAGTACCATTCTTCGCGCACTCGCGGGCTTCCTGCCCCTAAAAAGCGGAGAGATCTGCCTGCAGGGATCCTCCATCAGCCTGCCTGGCAAAACCCTGGCGCCTGAAAAGCGGCGTATCGGAATGGTGTTTCAGGACTACGCGCTTTTCCCGCACCTGACCATCGCCGAGAATGTCGGTTTCGGCTTGCGCAGTGAAAGCCGGGAGGAAAAGAAGCAGAAAGTCGGCGAACTCCTTCAGGTCGTTCACCTTCAAGACCTGGCCGACAATTACCCCCACGAACTGTCCGGCGGTCAGCAGCAGCGGGTCGCGCTGGCACGGGCCCTGGCACCAGAACCTACTCTGATCCTTCTGGACGAGCCCTTTTCCAACCTGGACGCTGACCTGCGCCGACGCCTGAGCCTGGACGTTCGTGAAATCCTGAAAACTCTGGGAATCAGCGCGATACTGGTCACCCATGACCAGCAGGAAGCTTTTGCCATGTGCGACCAGGTGGCGGTGCTGAAGGACGGCGGCATCCAGCAATGGGACGTGCCCTACAACCTTTACCACGAACCTTCGAACCGGTTTGTCGCCGGCTTTGTGGGCCAGGGGGGGTTCATCCCGGGGAAGACCCTGGGGCCCGACACCATTGAATCGGAGCTGGGCGTTATCAGTGGAAACCGCGCCTACCGCTGGGAAGCCGGCACCCTGGTGGACGTGCTGATCCGGCCGGACGACATTGTCTACGATGCCGATTCCGACCTCAGGCCCAAAGTGGTGGAGAAAACCTTTGCGGGTACATCAACCCTCTATCGGTTCCGCTGCTCCGAGGATACCGAGTTTGAAGCCCTGTTCCGCAGCCACCTGGACTTTCACCTTGGCGAGTATGTGCCGGTGCGGGTCGAGGCAGACCATCTGATCGCCTTTGAGAGAATCTGACTCCATAGCGCCAGCAATTGCACTCATTGCGTTAGTTATTACAGACCCGCTCAATGGCATCCAGCCAGCCCGCGTACAGGGACTCCCGCAGCACGGGCTTCATGACGGGCTCAAAATAGTGCTCCCGTTCCCATAATTCGGCAATCTGCTCAAGGCTGTCATAAACGCCGGTCTGCAAGCCCGCGAGAAAGGCCGCGCCCAGTGCGGTGGTTTCGGTCACCTGGGGCCTCTCAACCGGCACGTTGAGAATATCCGCAAGAAACTGCATCAGCCAGTCGTTGACCACCATTCCGCCGTCGACCCGCAGTGACTGCAGTGAGATGCCGTCATTCTGGATAGCCCGGACCAGATCCTTGGTCTGATAACACACCGACTGAAGGCCCGCCGTCACGATTTCGGCGATACCGGTATCGCGGGTAAGCCCCATTATCGCGCCGCGGGCATGAGGATCCCAATGGGGAGCTCCCAGACCGGTAAAGGCTGGCACCAGGTACACCGAGTTTTCCACACCCACTTCCGTCGCATAACGGGATGATTCGCTGGCATGTTTGATCAGCTTGAGGCCATCCCTGAGCCATTGCATGGCGGCACCTGCCACAAAGATGCTGCCTTCCATGGCATAACAGGGTTTACCGTTGAGACGGTAAGCCATGGTGGTCAACAGGCGATTTTCTGACCGGGGAGCTTCAGAGCCGGTATTGACCATCAGGAAGCAGCCAGTGCCGTAGGTACTCTTTGCCATGCCCGGACTGAAGCAGGCCTGACCCACCAGAGCGGCGTGCTGGTCGCCGGCAATACCGGCAACCGGTAGTGCCCCTCCAAACCACTGCGCCCCTGTGAGGCCAAAATCAGCGGCGGAATCCATGACTTCTGGCAACAGCGGGCGCGGCACACGGAATAATGCCAGCAGTTCCTCATCCCAGTCCTGCTCATGAATATTGAAAATGGCGGTCCGGGAAGCGTTGGTTGCGTCAGTGAGATGAGACTGACCGCCGGTCAGATTCCACAGTAACCAGCTATCGATCGTTCCAAACGCCAACTCTCCTTGTTCAGCACGCACTCGCAAACCGTCAACGTTATCCAGAATCCAGGCAATTTTGGTTGCGGAAAAATAAGGGTCGATCAACAACCCGGTGCGATCAACCACGGTATCCTCGTGGCCATCGGATTTGAGCTTGGTGCACCAGGATGCCGTTCGACGGTCCTGCCATACAATGGCGCGGTAAACCGGCTGCCCGGTTTTACGATCCCAGATCACCGTGGTCTCGCGCTGATTGGTAATACCGATACCGGAAATCGAAGAAACCGGCACTTTTGACGCCTCCAGCGCCTCTCGACAGACCGCAAGCGTGCTTTCCCAGATTTCCAGAGCGTCGTGCTCAACCCAGCCGTCCTGGGGGAAAAATTGTTGAAACTCCTGCTGAGCGGTGGCAACGGAAATGCCGGAAGCATCAAAAACAATCGCGCGGGAACTCGTCGTTCCCTGATCAATGGCAAGCAGATACTGCGGCATGAGACGCTTCCTTTCAGTTATTCAACAAACAATCAGATCGACGGCTCTATCGGCTTTTTGCGGGGCCACACCAGGCTGAACCTGGCACCACCGAGGTCGTCGCTACGGCTGACGAACGCCTGCCCTCCGTGCCAATATAGGATGCGCCGAACAATCGACAATCCCAGACCATAGCCGCCAGACGTGCGGGTACGGCTGTCATCCAGTCTGGCGAAGGCGGTAAAGATTTTTTCCCAGTCTTCCTCAGGCACACCCGGCCCGTCGTCTTCCACATCAATCCGGCAGTTATCTTCGTCAAACTGGCAGTGTACCCGCACCCGGCCGACCGCGTAGCGGGCACCATTACCGACCAGGTTCTGAATCGCACGATGGATATATCGCGGCTCAACGTCAGACAACGACCAGGCTTCGGATTCCTCATCAATGTCGGCCTCAATGCTGTGCTCGGTGCGAATCAGTTGCTGTTCGCTGACAACTTGCCGGACGATGTCTGTGACCGAGCTTTCCTGCAACGCAAACACCGGTCCACCTTGCTCCAGCCTGGCGTATGTCAGAATCTCGTCAATCAATTCGTCGAGTTCCTGGATATCCTCGTCGATTCCGTCCAGCTGTTTCTGCAGCGCACCAGGATCTTTGGCGCCCTCAATCATCTGTACGCCGAAACGTATCCGGGCAACCGGGGTTCGCAATTCATGGGAGACGGCGTGAATCATCTCTCGCTGAACCCCAACCAGCCGCTGGATATGCTCTGCCATTCCGTTGAATGCACCCGCAAGACGGGATACCTGCCGACTGTCCGTTGTTTCTACCCGGGCACCCATTTCCCCCCGGGCAATTCTTACAGCCACCGACTCAACCGCCCTGAGATTGCTGTCTACTTCCCGCATGGCAAAGTAGAGCGCCAGTGCAAGGACGCCACCGCCCACAAGCAACAACAGCAAAAGGACCGGCCACGCCCAAAGCTTGAAGGGCGGCGGCATGGCAAGATCAATCAGCGTTCCATCCTCAAGGCGGATAAGAACGTGAGCCCGGCCGTTAGACGAATGCTGATAGAGCGAAATACCGCGCTGGGAAACCCGCCCAAGAACATCGGCATCCGGCACCGAATCCGGGTCCTGAACCAGAGTGAGGGAAACGCCCAATGACTCGGACAACTGCATTAGCGCCTGCTCACGACTGTCGGCCGGAATCCCCCCAAGATGCCAGCGTGCGATCAGGGCCGTGGCTTCGGAGACATCACTGTAAGGGTTGCCGAACCGCAATCTGAGCAGATCCCCGGCGTCGCTCAGAATCATAACCTGCTGCCCGATACTGGTGTCCAGGGACACAACCTGCCCGTAGGAAAGCCGCTCGACAATAATGTCGGACACGCTTAGCTCCTCCGGGGATAACACTCGGAAATCATAGAATGAGGACAGCCAGTGATACTGCCGTTCGGCGTTGGGCGCGGATGCGATCCAGCGCAGCAGAGGTTCAGCAAAGCGTTCCTGCCAGTACTGCTCCCGGACCGAATTCACCCCGAGAAACAGCGCAGCACAGAACAAAAGAATCAGGAACGTGAGGCCGATCAGTCGGGTGTAAAGCTTGAGGAAGAACTTGAAGGGCATTGCATTTACCCGGGCATGAACGCCGACCGTCGAAGGCCAGCGCCTGAGACTGAATGGTCAGGCTTCTTTTACAAAAAGATAGCCTTTACTACGGACGGTCTTGATACGCCTGGGATGAATAGGATCGTCGCCAATTTTTGGCCGGATTCTGGAAACCCGAACGTCTATCGAGCGGTCTTGCCCGTCGTATTCGATTCCCCGCAGCGCGGTGAAAATCTCTTCCCGGCTCAACACACGGCCAGCGTTACTTGAAAGCAGCCACAGCAAGTCAAATTCTGCACTGGTCAGATCAATGCTGGTGTCATTAAGCCAGGCCTCACGCATGGACCGGTCAACCACCAGATCATTGAACTGCAGCCGTACCGGCTCTTCCGCAAGACCTTCCTCTGCGGCAATGGTGCCGTTTTCGGTAACGCGCCGCAGCAGGGCGCGAATGCGGGCCAGAAGCACGCGAGGTTTGACCGGCTTGCCGACGTAATCATCCGCGCCCATCTCCAGACCAAGAACCTGATCAAGGTCGTCGGTGCGAGCGGTCAGCATGATGATTGGCCCGTTGTAATTGGGCCGCACTCGACGGCAGATTGAAAGACCGTCTTCACCCGGAAGCATCAGGTCTAACACAACCAGATCGGGCTGCTCGTTTCGGATGCGCTCGACCGCGTGTCCGCCGTGGGTTTCCAGAGACACGGTAAGGCCATTGCTTTCCAGATATTCCTTGGTCAGCTCTGCCAGCCTTTCGTCATCCTCGACTATAAGAATCCGCCAACTTTCGTTCGTTTTTTCCACGCCGTCCATCTCTGATTTGTTGTTTGGATTTTTACCACCCGAACTGCCTTCAACTCGACAATACAGACTACGTCCTGTAACAGCAATTATACATGCTTTTCAGAAATATACATGGAACCGACGGTTGGTTACATCGCGGATACATCCGGTCAGAGGCGCGAAAAGCCGCCAGACCGGTTGTCGACCTCAGCAGAAACAGGGCATCCCGAACGTCAGCCCAGGGGGTAACCGGCCGCCACTTCTTCGTCAGTGGCTTCGCGTCTCTCGAGGATTTCCAGGTCAAAGTACAGAGTGAAGCCTGCCAGCGGGTGGTTCGCATCCACTTTGATCAGGTTACCGTCAATGCTGACTACCTGAACCACCTGGGCCTCATCGCCGGTGTTGGTCTGGAATTTCATCCCGACCTGCAGATTCTCAATGTTCTCGAACATGGAGCGGGGCACGGTGCGGATCAACTCGGGGTTATGTTCTCCATAGGCCATAGACGGCGGAACGGTTACCTCAAGGCAATCTCCCACTCTGCGGTCTTTTACCGCCTCCTGAATACCGGCAATCACTCCCGGGCCGCCGTGGATAAAGCGCAACGGCTCGCTGCCTTCGGAGGTGTCTACCAACTCGCCAAGTTTGTTCTTGAGCACATAGTGAACAGTAAATACGGCAGGTTTTTGCATCAGGCTGTCTGTTTTCCTTTGTCCGGTGAAGTGTGAGTCAGATCAAGGCCGTGAATGAGCAGCCGTTGATCCAGTTTTTCCCGGAATCCCCGGGGGCTGTCCAGCTTCATTCGTTGCAGCAGGGACTGATATTGGCCCGCAGTGTCGTCAGCCTTTACCGCCCCTAACAAGGCTTTCAGTTTACCACGCCGGGTGGCTGTTGCGGCTTTCAGAGTTTTCAGCGCTTTGCCCAGAACCAGTTCATCATCGGTAAAATCACAACCAAACGGGAAGGCCGGGAACAGGCTGCCGCCCCCGGCCTCTTCGGCCGTACGCTTGACTTGCGCCGGGGTGTTGTTGCGCCAGGCCAGCGGCATCTGGAATGCCACATCCACTTTGCCGGCGTTCTGAGCCTGGGCCAACAGGTCTTCCTGAAAACGGGAATCGGCAATGCGGATCAGGCCCAGATAAACCTGCTCATCGGAGCGCCCCCGAAGATCCGCAATACCGTATTCGGTGACCACCAGGTCCCGAAGGTGTCGCGGAATGGTGCAATGGCCATAGTTGAACACAATGTTTGACACGGTTTTCTGACCGGAATCGCGAGTGCTTCGAAGACAGATAACCGAACGCGCGTCCGGCAGTTCATGGGCCATGGCGACGAAGTTGTATTGCCCACCTACCCCGCTGACAACCCGTCCGTCCTCGAGGCCGTCAGATACTGCAGCACCATTGAGCGTGTGCATCATAGCCGTGTTGATAAATCGGCTGTGGACCCGCTGCGCTGACTTCAGTCGCTGATTGCCATAGGCATGGTCGTATAAATGGTTAATGTAATTCACGCTGGTCATACAGATTCGCCGGCGATCCTCTTCAGGCAGATCCCGCAGGCGCTGATAGAAGGATTCCGGCCCTACATAGAACCCCCCATGAATCACCACGCCGCCTGTCAGCCTCTGACCCAGAGCCAGTTCACTGATGGCTTCGCGGGACTGAGCATCATCAAGATCGGGCTCGAGAGACCGCTCACCAATCCGTAACCGGCCACCTTTATATTCCACATCCGACCGGAAGATGCCATAACCGCACAACCAGGACACATCCCTCGCGCGCAGCGGTGAATCAATCAGGTCTTCTTTTCGAAGCACATCCAACGTTTCCAGCGATACCTGCTGACCGATCCGGCCGGCATTGATCAGCTCCTGAAGGCCCGCGTGGTCATATACCTCGCGGTGCATGACGCCCGCTTCCAAAAGATGAATAAACCCGTCCACCATCATTTCACTGCAGCCATAGAGGCCCTGCTCAAAAGGTCCAACGCCGCCCAGGGACTGAGCAACCGGAAAATTGCCCGGGATCGACAGATAATCGTAGACCGATTGCCAGTGATCATTCCGGCGGTGCCTCATGATGGCACTGTGAATCAGCGCCGCACCCAGCGAACCAATCCCGACCTGAAGTGTTCCGCCATCTTTAAGCAGTGTACTGGCATAAAACCCGATCAGATGGTCTTCGGGGCTGATCGCCATCTGCGGTGCAGAAAACAGCGGATAGTCCGAGCATGGGTGCTCAAGCAGGATATCGAACTGGCTGGCACTGATCGCGGCGTGATTACCCAGGAACGGCAAGTAGCTGTTCAGTTCGCCGACCAAGGCTACCGCAGTACCGGCTGCCTCGCGTTTACGTAGCAGTGGAATCAGGTCAAGCGTCAGGTCGGGGTTACTGCTAAGGCTCACAAGGCCTTTGCTGGCCTCGGTTGTCGGCGGAGCCACCATCTGGGCGACGACATTGATACCCTGGGCCATCAGGTCCCGAACCGCGTGAGTGTAATTAGTGCAGACATAATGTCGTTGCTGGGACGCATCATTCAAAGCCGCTCCAGCCTTGAAAAAGAATTCCGACACCAAGACATTGGCCGGCAAGCGCTTGCGTATCACATCTCTTGCGTAGTCCAGTTCCGGGATAGCGCCATAAAGTCGTTCGGCAAAAGGGTCCATAAAACGCTTTTCAAGGGCGGAACTCCCACCGGGTGCGGTCAGCGACAGAGCGGTAACGATGTGCAGTTTCATTGCCGGGTCCGCGACTGCGCGCTGATAAAGGGCGTTGATAAAACGGACCGGCTTACCGAGGCCAAGGGGCAATCCGATGGTGATGTTCTTGCCGACACGCTGGATTAGCTGATCGACGCACGCCTGGCTGTCATTCAGCGTATGCGGCATATCGTTGGCCATGAGCGAACTCCGTTTTGGCGTCAAAGAACGATTTCAACCAACGGATGATCACACGGCTGGGCAGGTCAGGCAATGCGGTTAAAGCAGTCAGAGGATGGGAGCGGCAGGCAGCAGGTTGGTCAGAAATTCCACTTCAAGTTGAGGCAGGCACCCTCTTGCAGCAGTGCGACGCCGTGATCAGGCTTCGCGGGGTCGGACGCATAGGTGCGGGACCGGGCATTGGCGTTGGATAAACCGAGACTCAGCAAACGCGACCCGACCGCGGCGTACATATCGGAGGAGTCTCGCTCAAAATCGCCAGACATTTCTTCCTGCAGCCTGTAAACGTCCTGAGTTGGCACTTCATCGGCAAATACGCGTTCATTGGCCTCGGCGCGCACAACAAACGCCAGCGCATTAAGAACAAAAAGGACGATAAAGATGCGAATAATCATGATATTTCTGTGCCCCTGAATCGGTAGCGGAGTCTAATCTCACCCAAGATTTGAGTCTAACGATCCAGCACAGAATTGTTGTGAATTTGCACACAGTTGCGACGATAAACCGCCACCGCAACCTTCTTTTTTGTCAAAAAACCAACACGTTCTGTATCCAACTGTAACGCCCGGCCTGGACCGGGCTACCATCAGACGGCGGACGTCTTAAGGACACGGATAGGTAAAGTCGGCATGAAGGGCTTCAATTTCAGTGAGAATCGGCTCATCCAGCGTCAAACGGGCCGAACTGATATTTTCCCGTAATTGCTCTTGAGACGTCGCACCGATGATATTACTGGTCACGAAATCCCGCCCGGTCACATAGGCGAGGGCCATCTGCGCAGGCGACAGGCCGTACCGCCGGGCCAGATCTGTGTAGGCCTGAGTGGCGTCTTCGCCGCGTTTACTGGCGTAACGGGCAAACCGGGTGTAGCGCGACAGGCGGGCACCGTCCGGGCGTTTGCCGCCCAGATATTTCCCCGACAGCACCCCGAATGCCAGAGGAGAATAGGCCAGCAGCCCCACCTGCTCGCGGCAGGCGATTTCCGACATTCCGACTTCAAAGGTGCGGTTCAGCAGGTTGTAAGGATTCTGGATGCTGACCACTCGAGGCCAGTCATTCTCCCGCGATAGCCGCAGATATTCAGCAGTACCCCAGGGCGTTTCGTTAGAGATGCCAACATGCCGGATCTTCCCCTCCTGCACCAGTTCATGGAGCGCTTCCAGCGTTTCCTCGATGGGTACCGAATGCTCGTCCGACTGGTGCTGATACCCAAGCTTGCCAAAAAAGTTGGCGTTCCGGCCGGGCCAGTGCACCTGATAAAGATCAATGTAGTCTGTCTGCAAACGCTGAAGGCTGTCTTCACAGGCTTTGCGGATGTGGGGTCGACTAAGCTGGGGACCGTCGCGCAGGTAGGTCAGACCGTTGCCCGGACCCGCAACCTTGGACGCAATGACCAGGTCATCCCGCCGGCCCCGTTTGGCCAGCCAATTTCCAAGATAGACTTCGGTCAGTCCCTGGGTTTCTGCCCGGGGTGGAACCGGATACATCTCTGCTGCGTCAATAAAGTTAATACCTTCAGCGGTCGCAAGGTCCAGCTGCTCAGCGGCCTCACGTTCTGAATTCTGCTCGCCCCAGGTCATGGTCCCCAGACATATTTCACTGACTTCCACATCGGATCTGCCAAGCCTGCGAGTTTTCATATTTCCTCCAATTCTGTCGGTTCTGACCGGTACCACTCTACCGCTACAGTCTACGCGGTCTTCTTATCGGAAACAGAGCGGCGTTATTCAAACAGCCTGAGCTGAGTGGTGGGTGACTCGTCGCTGCGAAACCTGACGCCCAGGCCGAGCAAGCGCACAGGACGCTCTGTGTTGGTGACCAGTTCGTCCAGCAATGGCTGGAAGTCCCCGGGCTCCGGCTGTTGGATCTGATCGCGGACCCGCTCGAGGGTGTGGGTGGAAAAATCACTGTAACGGATTTTGACGAACAGTTTGTGGATAGGCTTACGCCCGGCTTTGCGGCTGAGACGCAGGTTCAGGTCTGCCACCAGCGACCCCATCACTGAGTCGCAGGCAGCCTTATCCGGCAGATCCTGAGAAAAGGTTCGTTCGACACTGACAGATTTGGCAATCCGCGACACCACGACGTCCCGGTTGTCGCGGCCGAACGCCATTTCCCGTAGTCGGTAGCCCTGTTTGCCAAACCGGTCCAGCAGATCTTCCACCGGCACCCGCTGCAGATCTCCACAGGTATACACATCCAGATCATGGAGCTTGCCAGCCGTCACTTTGCCGACGCCGAAAAGTTTTTCGACCCGCAGCGCCTGAACGAATTCGTCGATCTTGTCCGGCGTAATCACAAACAGCCCGTCCGGCTTTTCCCAGTCACTGGCGATTTTCGCCAGAAATTTGTTGGGCGCAACACCGGCCGAAATGGTAATGCCCACTTCATCCTTTACTCTGTTCCTGAGATATTCCGCCATCAGGGTCGCGCTGCCCTTATGATCGGTTACTTCTGTGACATCAAGAAACGCCTCATCCAGAGACAAAGGCTCGACCAGATCGGTCAGTTCCCGCAAGATAGCCATAACCTGCTGGGACGCCTTACGATAACGGTTCATATCCGGGGGCACCGTTACCAGCCCCGGACATAGCCGTCGGGCTTCGCCACCGGGCATGGCCGATCGCACGCCAAAGGCCCGCGCCCGGTAATTGCAGGTGGTCACGACACCGCGGCCGCCCTGCCCGCCAACGGCCAGCGGCACGTCCTTTAAAGTCGGGTCGTCGCGCATTTCCACTGCGGCGTAAAAACAGTCGCAGTCGACGTGGATGATTTTTCGTTGAGCCATGGCACTTCAGTCGGGTAAACGGTCTGTACATATGTACAGCCTTGTATCTTAAGGTAACATGCAGAAAATGTCAGGATCGTTTAAAACCAACCGTCAATCGGATGTCTTATTATGACTGATCAGATTCCCAAGGATGCCCAAACCGAAATTGAAGCGGCCGCGTTTCGCAAATTGCTCAGACATTTGGGCGAGCACACCGAAGTTCAGAATATTGATCTGATGAACCTGGCGAGTTTCTGCCGTAACTGCCTGTCAAAATGGTACCGGGCCGAAGCCGGGGAGCGCGGGTTTGAACTGTCCGACCCTCAGGCTCGTGAAATTGTCTACGGTATGCCTTACGAAGAATGGAAAGCCATCTATCAGACCGACGCGAAAAAAGATCATAAGGATCACCCGTAGTGAATCTGGCCAAGCGGGTACAGGTGCATCTGGCGTCCATTGATGCTGGCCACGGCCGGTTCAACGACACGCTTGAACTGATTGCCGAGACGTTTGATTACCAACCGACAGGGTTTCACAACGGCCCGCTGTTCAACCAGGCCGGCGAGAATGAAGGATCTTGTCGGATTTTTTCCCTGGCCCAGTATTGCAACCTGAGCGAAGCGGACACTCTGCAGCTGTTTGCCGAACACTACCAACAGGTGCTGGACGACCCCGCAGGGGAGAGCCACGGCAACATCCGCCAATTCATGGCGACGGGCTGGTCCGGCATCCGGTTTGACAGGTCGCCCTTGCGCAAACGCCCTGCGACCGGCCAGGAAGATACGACTGAAGAGAGCATTTGATGACTGATACCGCTGCCTCCAGCGTTACCCAATGTTTTCAGCTGAAAAGTGCAAGCGTCTCCATGACCGCACTGGAGCTTTATTTTTTTGAAGAAAATGAATTCGAGCAGACACTCAGAGACAAGATCAATCAGGCGCCCGGCTTTTTTAGAGATATCCCGCTTATCATCAGCCTGGAAAAATACGAGGGGCTGAACAGCGAACTGGATTTCTTCAACATCATTGGCACCTGTCGCCGCCATAACATTCACGTAATCGGCGTCAGGGGCGGTAATGACGACCAGCGCAGGCTGGCCCGGGGTGCTTCCCTCGCGCTCTTTCCTGGCGGGAACCAGCGCGACCGGGACATCACCGGCTCTGAGGCGGAAGTCGCCGCGCCGGTAGCCGCAGAACAAAATAAAGAGCAGACTGAGACGCCACAGCGCCCGGAACCGGGCGAGCCGGTGCCCGCCCGCATCGTGAACCAGCCTGTTCGCTCCGGGCAGCAAGTCTATGCGCCCGAGGGCGACCTTATTGTCCTGGCTTCAGTCCAGGCTGGGGCCGAGGTGTTGGCGGCAGGCAATGTGCATGTTTACGGGCCACTGAGGGGCCGGGCGCTGGCAGGGATCCACGGGGCGGAGCATGCCCGGGTTTTTTGCCAGTCGCTGGAAGCAGAGCTTGTGTCCATTGCAGGACACTATAAAATCTCCGAAGATCTTCAGGATAACGGCTGGAAAACCGCTGTCCAGATTCAGCTCAGGGATGATGTACTGGTGGTAACGCCACTGGAAAAGGGCTAAGCGCCAGCGGCCCGGGGCCAAGTGCCCGCGGCCAAAGGTTAGACAGGCAACTTCGAATTCACTGAAAAACAGGGATGCAACTTTGGCTAGAATCATTGTCGTTACCTCAGGAAAAGGTGGCGTAGGCAAAACCACAACCAGCGCCTCAATCAGCACTGGTCTTGCGAAACGCGGTCACAAAACCGTGGTGATCGATTTTGACGTGGGCCTGCGTAACCTCGATCTCATCATGAACTGCGAGCGCCGGGTCGTTTACGACTTTGTAAACGTCATTCAGGGCGAGGCCAGCCTCAACCAGGCACTGATCAAGGATAAGCGGGTTGAAACGCTCTACATCCTGCCCGCATCCCAGACCCGTGAAAAAGAAGCCTTGACCAAAGAGGGCGTCGAAAAAGTCATCAACGAGCTCTCCGAACGTTTCGATTACATCGTCTGCGATTCGCCGGCCGGCATCGAACATGGCGCGCTCATGGCGTTGTATTACGCCGACGAAGCCATCGTTGTAACCAACCCGGAAGTCTCTTCGGTGCGAGATTCCGACCGCATTCTGGGCATCCTGCAAAGCAAATCCCGGCGCGCGGAGATGGGCCAGGATCCGGTCAAGGAACACCTGCTGCTGACCCGCTACAATCCGGATCGGGTAGAAAAAGGTGAAATGTTGTCGGTAGCGGATGTGGAAGAAATTCTGGCCATCCCGCTGCTGGGCGTGATTCCGGAATCGCAGATTGTACTGAACGCCTCGAATCAGGGTGTACCGGTCATTCTTGAAGAAGACAGTGACGCCGGGCAGGCTTATGAAGATGCTGTGGCACGGCTGCTCGGTGAGGAGCGCGAACATCGCTTCATGTCCTCGCAGAGAAAGGGTTTCTTCTCACGGATGTTCAAGGGGGGCTAAGGGATGAGTTTCCTGGACTATTTTAAAAGCAAGACGAACACCCGTACCGCCAGCGTTGCCAAAGAGCGCCTGCAGATTATTGTCGCCCATGAACGGGGCCAGCGGGACCAGCCGGACTACCTGCCCGAGCTTCAGCGAGAGCTGCTGGCAGTGATCCGTAAATACGTGCAGATCAGCGACGATATGATTCAGGTTGAAGTGGACCGGACTGACAGCCATTCCGTGCTGGAACTGAACGTGACGTTGCCGGAGCATCAATGACGGTTCTCGCTTACGAGATAATGACCCCGAGCATCAAGGCCGTGCCCCAGTCATGGACAATGGACCGCCTGGCCAGATTTCTCACCGATAATGAAATTACCGGCAGCCCGGTCACCGATGACGCCGGTGACATTGTCGGCATCGCCACTCTAAAAGACATTACCGAATTCCGCTGGAACGCCAGCCGCACTGACAACTCTGAAAACCCTATGACCGCTGAAGAAGAGCAGGAAGCCAAACGTCTGCGCATGGTCATTTTTGAAGAGATGGGCAAAGTTCCGGTAGAGGTTCGCGACATCATGACTCCGCTGATACTTTCAGTCGACGAACAGACACCGGTCCAGGACATCGCAGAGCTCATGATGAAGGAGCACCTGCATCGTATATTCATCACCAGAGATAAAAAAATTACTGGTATCGTAACCACCTACGATATGCTGAAACTGATTTCTGACAAGGATCTCACCAAACGCTGTGCCGGCAACGGCTGACCAGCCGGCTGAAAAGAGAGGTATTGCACCCTATGCCCAGAGCACCGCAGGCTCGAAGAAAGATGTATGTCCTCGACACCAACGTCCTGATCCACGATCCCAATGCCCTCCTGAATTTCGAAGAACACGATGTCATCATTCCTATGACCGTCCTGGAAGAACTCGATAGCCTCAAATCCGGCAAACAGGCCGTAGCCGCCGACTGCCGCCAAGCTATTAGGAATATCGATAAATTGCTGGGGGATGCCACCCCGGGCGAAATCGAGAAAGGTGTTCCCATCGTTCGTGGTAAAAAGGCAGAACCCCTCGGCCTGCTGTCGATCCTGATGAGCACAGAGCATCAGGGCAACTACGGACTGCCCGAGCATTTGAACGACAACAAGATCATCAATACTCTGGCGGCCCTGCAGACTCGCCATAAATCCCGCGACATCATACTGGTCAGCAAAGACATCAACATGCGGCTCAAAGCCCGCGGCTTTGGCGTGGAAGCCCAGGACTACCACAACGACATGCTGCTCGATGATATTGACCTGCTGCCGAAGGGCTACAAGGAATTTCCCAACTCCTTCTGGGATACGATTGAAAAAGTTGAAACCATCCAGCGCGAAGGCATCACCGAACACATTCTTCGACGCGAGGGCGAGCTGGCCAGACTGACCATCAACGAATTCGTGATCGATGAACAGGGATTCGTAGGAAAAGTCTCTGACATCAGCGACACCCAGTTGGTGATTCGTGACCTGCACCAGCATGACCTGATGAATGAGGAAGTCTGGGGGCTGATACCGCGCGACATCTATCAGGCTATCGCGCTGAACCTGCTACTGGATCCGGACATTCACCTGGTGAACCTGACCGGATCCGCCGGTTCCGGCAAAACCATTCTGGCGTTGGCCGCCTGCATTGAAATGACCGTGGCCAGCAAGCTTTACAAGCGCATCATTGCCACCCGCAGCACCCAGGGGCTGGATGAGGACATTGGCTTCCTGCCCGGCACCGAGGCCGAAAAAATGGAGCCCTGGCTGGGCGCCATCGTCGATAACCTCGAGGCTCTGCACGAAGACGATGAGAACATGACCGCCAGCGTGGACTATATTCTCAGCAAGGTGCCGCTGCACTTCAAGTCCATGAATTACATTCGCGGTCGCAGCTTCCAGCACAGCCTGATCATCATTGACGAATCACAAAACCTGACGCCACACCAGATCAAAACGATTATTACCCGTGCAGGCAACGGCTCCAAGGTCATCTGCCTGGGCAACCTTGCGCAAATAGATACGCCCTACCTGAGCGCTTTGAGCTCCGGCCTGACCTATATGACGGAGCGCTTCAAAACGTTCGGCCATGGCGGGCATATTCACCTTCAAGGTGTGCCGAGGTCTGTGCTGGCAGAATATGCGGAGGCCAATCTCTGATTGATGGCCTCCACCGCTACTACTTCTGATTCTCATCCCAGGGATGCACTGGCAATATCGCATCCCCGACATCGGATTCATAGCTGCTGCGGAAGTAATCCATCGCCTTCTCGGCTTCTCCCAACTCGTCAAACCGGGCGATGTGGTAAATCGCTTCGCCCTCATTTACCAGCGGCAGATTGTTGACACAGATCACGATTCCGGAGCACGGCGACACCACCGCATTTTCCGATTCTCCGAAAGGATCCGCGACCATCGCCAGCTTTTGCCCCTTGCGAACCTTTTGGCCAAGTCTGGCAACCGGCCGCATGATGCCGTCGCTATCCGTTCGCACCCACTGTGAATTAGCCGCTGTTTCAGAGCGTTTCCTCGGCGCTTTCGGTCCTTTTTTAACCGGAATCATTTCCAGTTCACGCATCACCCGGATCACGCCTTTGACGCCGCTGGAAATCACCACCTCGTCAAAGCGCAAAGCCTCACCGCCCTCAAAGGTAATAACGGGAATATCCTGGGAATCGGCGTAGGCGCGCAAACTGCCCTCACGCAAACTGGCGTTGATAATAATCGGGGCACCGAAGGCTTCCGCCATCCGAATGGTTTCCGGATTTTTCAGCTCGGCGCGAATCTGCGGCAAATTAAACCGGTGAATGGCACCCGTGTGCAGGTCAATGATATGGGAAACATTTTCCATGATCTGGGTGCGCAACAGATAGGCAATACGACCGCCCAGCGATCCGCTTTCGGTGCCCGGGAAGCAGCGGTTTAGATCCCGCCGGTCCGGCAAATAGCGGGTTCGCTGAACAAATCCGAATATGTTGACGATGGGCACGGCCACCAGCGTGCCCCGCAGGTGACGCAAGGCGGAATTCTTGAGCACCCGGCGCACAATTTCCACGCCGTTGATTTCATCGCCGTGAATTGCGCCACAGACCATCATCACCGGGCCCGGCCGACGACCGTGCACGACTTCCACCGGAATGTGCAGGGGCGTGTGGGTGTAAAGCTTGGCAACCGGAACCTCGACGGTCTTTCGGGTGCCTGCCGGTATGGTCTCACCAGCAATAACAAAAGGTGACCTGGCGGCCATATCAGCCGCCTCCCTTGGTCCGGGTCTTCCAGGGCTTCTGGTTATTCTCGGTCCAGCTGATGATCATACCTGCGATGTTTTTGCCGGTCGCGTTTTCGATCCCTTCAAGACCAGGAGATGAATTCACCTCCATCACCAGCGGGCCACGGCTGGAGCGAAGCAGATCCACACCCGCCACATTCAGCCCCATGGATTTGGCCGCAGTGATGGCCGTGCGCCGCTCTTCCGGGGTAATTCTGACCAGCGATGCGGTGCCGCCACGGTGCAGGTTAGAACGAAACTCGCCTTCACCACCCTGACGCTTCATGGCAGCGATTACTTTGTCGCCGATTACGAAGCAGCGTATGTCCGCGCCGCCCGCTTCCTTGATGAACTCCTGCACCAGAATGTCGGCTTTGAGCCCCATAAAGGCCTCGATCACACTTTCCGCCGCTTTCCGGGTTTCTGCCAGCACCACGCCAATCCCCTGAGTACCTTGCAACAACTTGATCACCACCGGCGCCCCACCGACCATGTTCAAAAGCTCCGGTACGCTGTCGGGCTTGTTGGCAAAGCCGGTTACCGGCATTCCCACGCCTTTTCGGGCCAGCAACTGCAGTGAGCGAAGCTTGTCGCGGGAGCGGGTAATGGCAACGGATTCGTTCAGCGGGAACACGCCCATCATCTCAAACTGCCGCAAGACAGCCGTACCGTAGAAGGTGACAGACGCGCCAATGCGGGGAATCACCACATCAAAATTTTCGAGCACTTCCTCGTGGTAATGAATCCGAGGGTCCGCCGAGGTGATATTCATCGAGCAATGGAGGGCGTCGATCACTTTTACGTCGTGTCCGCGGTTAACGCCCTCTTCCACCAGGCGTCTGGTGGAATACAGATGCCGGTTACGCGAGAGAATCGCAATCTTCATTATTTTTTCCTTAGAGCCGGTTCGCCGGCAAGATAGGAACATTCAGGAACGACAAATGCCCGACGCGCCATGGCCGTGCGGCCAAGCAACATTCGAAAGCGCATCGAATCGCGATTAGTCAGCGTCATCTCGATGGGCCATTCTTCCCCACCGATAATCAGCCGTGTTTCGATCACCAGGCGCAACTCCTGATGCCCGCCAGAGTCGGACACATTACGCTCGTCCAGTATAGCGGCATCGCATTCAACCACCTGATGTAAATCATTCTGCACCGGATGAACCCAGAACCGCACCCGACGCTGCCCGTCCTGGGTGTAGGGTTCGGTGCGAAAAGTGTGCAGACACGACGTGCGTGCCCCGGTGTCCACCTTGGCTTTGATCCGGCTGATGTCGAAATCCGGCAGAGCCACCCATTCCCGCCATCCCAGTGGCAGCTTGTCACTGATTGGATCGGTAGCCTCCTGACTGGGGCTGTCATCCTTTTTGATCGGCATCCGGTTCTCCCGTCGGTAACGTGTGATCAGGGCCCATTAGCTGCACCCGGAAAGGTTCGGAATTTCTGGAATAACATCTGGAACAACTTACTGAGTTTAAAGACGACTATAATCCAAACCGTCCTGTCCGGCGAATAACAGGTCTAGACTTTACTTGTTAAATCCATGATTTCAATCAGGGATCTTCGATGACACACCTTGTCTGGTTCCGCAACGATTTACGTGTTGCCGATAACGCCGCTCTGACAGCCGCCTGCAAGCAACAGGGACCGGTGCACGCCTGCTTTATCGTTACGCCCGCCCAGTGGCGGGAGCACAACTGGTCGTCAGCACGGGTAAAGCTGGTGCTGGATCACGCCAACGCTCTGTCCCGAAGCCTGGCCGAACTGGGCATTCCGATGACCTTTGTAACAGCGTCCACCTTTGCCGACAGCATCGACAAGCTGACGGAGCTTTGCGGTGCGCAGAGTATCCAGCATTTACACTTCAACGAAGAGTACGGAATTAACGAAAGGCGGCGGGATAAATCATTGAAAGCCGCGTTTGACGCGCAGGGCATCGGCTTTAACAAATACCGCGACCAGACCGTCGTACCGGTTGGCAGTCTCCTGACGGGTCAAAACCAGCCCTACTCCGTATTCACGCCCTTCTCACGCAGTTGGCGCCGGTGGATTGATGATAACCAGCCGACGGTTTTCCCGGTTCCCGGGGCAATCGGCCCCCCCGTGCGCGCAGAATCCTTTGATGCCGGGGCACTGTTTCCCAACGAATTCCCGGAGCCGCCACCCCCGCTGGTATCGACCGGCGAAGAAGCCGCCCACAACCAGCTTGAGCGGTTTCTGGATGAGCGTGCGAGCGCTTACAAAGAGATGCGAGACCTGCCCTCTGAACACGGCACCAGCATTGTCTCGCCGTACCTGGCCAGCGGGATCTTATCGGGCCGCCAATGTCTCCTCGCTGCTCACGAACGTCAGGGCAGTGGCGGTAACCAAGACGGTTTTTTCACCTGGACCAGCGAAATTGCGTGGCGGGATTTCTACATCAACATCCTGTATCACTACCCTCGAATCAGCATGCACCGGGCCTTCAAACCTGATACCGAGGCGCTGGTCTGGAACACGCCGGACGCCAAATTCGACGCCTGGAAGAACGGCGAAACCGGCATACCTATCGTCGATGCCGCCATGCGCCAGCTTAATCAGACCGGTTGGATGCACAACCGCCTGCGCATGATCACCGCCATGTTCCTGACCAAAAATCTGTTCATCGACTGGCGGCTGGGCGAAGCCTATTTCATGTCAAAACTGGCTGACGGATTTTTAGCCTCCAACAATGGTGGCTGGCAATGGAGCGCCTCCACCGGCACGGATGCCGCGCCCTACTTCCGGGTGTTCAATCCGGTGACGCAAAGCGAGCGGTTTGATCCGGATGGGGATTTCATTCGCCAGTACCTGCCGGAAATCGCGAAGCTGGATAAAAAACGCATTCACCAGCCCTGGGCCGGCGGCGTTATCCCCGGCGGCTACCCCCGACCAATCGTAGATCTAAAAGAAAGTCGGAAGGAAGCCATTGCAAAATTCCAGGCGCTGAAACATTAAGCCTGCAGGGCCAGCCGGACCGCTTCGTCTGCGTGTATTTCCGTGGTGTCGAAAAGCCGGACGCCGGTATCGGAAGGCTGGATTAAAAGCCCGATTTCCGTGCAGCCCAGGATTACCGCCTGGGCGCCATGACCTGACAGGGACTCAACGATGTCCAGGTACGCCCGTTTCGAGTCAGGACGGAACTCACCCAGGCAGAGTTCATCGAAAATCACCCGGTGAATATGTTCGCGCTGGGATTCATCCGGCACGATGATCCGGATGCCATTGTCTTCAAGCCGATCGCGATAGAACGCCTGCTCCATGGTGAATCGGGTGCCCAGCAGCCCCACGCAGTCAACACGGCTCCTCTTGAGCACACTGGCAGTGGCATCCGCGATGTGCAGAAGCGGAATGCTGACCGCCTTCTCAATCTGCGCGGCCACCTTGTGCATGGTGTTGGTACACAGCACGATGAAGTCAGCGCCAGCCGATTCCACTGCCTGGGCAGCGGCGGCAAGAATATCACCTGCAGCCTCCCAGTCGCCCTTTTGCTGCAAGGTCTCGATTTCGGCAAAGTCCACGCTGTAGAGAACAAGCCTGGCAGAATGAAGGCCGCCTAGCGCTTCCTTCATTTTTTGGTTGATCAAGCGGTAGTAAGACTGCGTAGACTCCCAGCTCATGCCGCCGATCAGGCCAATGGTTTTCATCAACAGACTCCTTTCAACGGCCGCGTCAGTCAGGGCTGACCGTCATAGACCTTTACACCTTCTGGTATCGAAAACCACGCCTGCTTCTCGCTTATCCAGATATGGGCATCAGGCTCAAGAATGCTGGTATCCGACAGGTTTGCAGGCTTCAGCTTGATCTTGTCCGGGGCGGCCGGGTTGTAGTGGTATATCCGGTTCCCGCAGGTTGGACAGAACTTGGCCGCACTGATGTTGCCGCTATCGGCGGCTCGACGCCACTCAACCATCTCACCCTCGAATTCAAGCTGGTCAGCGTCTACCACGGCCGTCAGGCTGAAAGCACTGGTGGACAGTTTCTGGCATGCCTTGCAGTGGCACGCAAGAACCATCTGGGGCGCTGACAACAGTTGATACTTTACCCCACCACACTGACACGAACCTTCGATCGGGTATTTCATCGTTCTCTCCTGGATTGGGTATTTACCCGGCGGCAGACCCATTGGCGCAGACCGGGCAATTAGGATCTCGGGCAAGCTTCATTTCCCGCCAGTCCATTTGCCAGGCGTCAAGCAGCAGCAGGCGTCCAACCAATGGCTTGCCGATGCCGGTAATCACCTTGATGGTTTCCATCGCCTGGGAGGCACCAATCATGCCAACCAGCGGACCAATAACGCCCGCTTCCGAGCAGGTCAGCTCCTCGTTGCCCTGCTCCGGGTACAGGCAGTGATAACAGGGGCTGAGTGGATTTCGGGGGTCGTAGACAGACAGCTGACCTTCGCCCCGGATCGCAGCACCGGATACCAGCGGTACGCCGGCGGCCACGCTCGCGCGATTAAGCGCAAATCGGGTGGCAAAGTTATCACTGCAATCAACGACCACACTGGCATCCGCGACCTGCAGTTGCAGCTCGGCGTCTGCCAGTCGCGCTTCGATAGTGGCAACCGTTATGGCCGGGTTTATGTTGCGCACCCGGGCAGCCAGTGTTTCTGCCTTGCTGGCGCCGATGCTGTCCTGATCGAACGCAATCTGGCGCTGCAGATTGGCCAGCTCAATCTGATCGTCGTCGGCAATGGTCAAGTGACCTGCCCCGGCAGCACCCAGATAAAGTGCCACGGGACACCCCAGGCCGCCGGCGCCGACAATCAGTACACGGGCGGATTTCAGTCGGATCTGGCCGTCAATGTCGAAGTTCGGCATCAGGATCTGGCGGCTGTAGCGCAGCAGTTCTTCATCGTTCAGCATTGGGGCCGCTCCCGGGAAATCGTGTCTGTTTACAGGGTTAAAGGTTCCAGCGACCGAGCGTAAAACGGTCCCGCTGGCCATAATCCTGCCGGGTTTCAATCTGCTCAAACCCGGCATCACTGTATAAACGCCTGACCGCCGGCCCCTGATTATAGCCGTGTTCGATCAGAAGCCATCCGCCCGGCCCGAGCCACGCTGGTGCTGACGCCACCAGATGCTGTATGTCATCCAGACCATCCGGACCCGAAACCAGCGCAGACAGCGGCTCGAATCTCACATCACCCTGGGTCAGATGCTCATCCTGATCTGCCACGTAGGGCGGATTGGAGATGATTAAATTGTAGTACTTCGACGGCAGGCCAGAAAACCAGTCACTCAGCGTTACGGTCACCGCCAGGTCGTGAGCAGCGGCATTGGCCGATGCCAGCGCGACGGCCGACTCCCGGTTATCACACGCCTGGATCTGCCAACCCGGTCTCTCGCTGGCCAGGGCAAGGGCGATCGCGCCGGTCCCGGTGCCCAAGTCGAGCACCGCCGCATCTGGAGGCAGTGGTAAGTCCAGAGCAGCTTCCACCAGGCATTCGGTATCCGGCCGCGGAATCAGGGTTGATGTGTTCACCGCCAGAGCCAGGGACCAGAACTCCTGTTCACCCAGCAGGTGCGCCACTGGTTCACCGTTGGCCCTGCGCTGCACCAGCGCCAGGTATTCGATGAGGGCATCCGGCGTTGGCTGCCGTTCCGGCCAGGCGCGAAAACTGGTGCGGGTCCAGCCGGTCACGCGGCTTAACAGCAGCTCTGCGTCCAGCCGGGGAGATTCGCCGGCAATTGCCTGAGCCCCTTCAGTCAACAGGGTTTCGCAGGTCAACTGCACCTCAGTCATCGGCCAGGGTTGCCAGCAGGTCTGCCTGATGTTCCTGCTTCAACGGCCCGATCACCGAATCTAGGTCGCCCGACATCACCTCGTCCAGCTTATACAGCGTGAGATTGATCCGGTGATCGGTCACCCGACCCTGGGGGAAATTATAGGTGCGGATACGCTCTGACCGATCGCCGCTGCCCACCAGGCTTTTGCGGGTGTCGGCGATGGTTTTCTGCTGACGTTCGGTTTCGGCATTCTGTAAACGCGACGCCAGCAGGCTAAGGGCTTTAGCGCGGTTTTTATGCTGGGAACGCTCTTCCTGACACTCCACGACAATGCCCGTGGGAAGGTGGGTCAGGCGGATAGCAGAGTCCGTCTTGTTGACGTGCTGCCCGCCAGCGCCGGACGCCCGGAACGTATCAACGCGCAGATCCGCCTTGTTGATATCCACAGCTTCGGCTTCGTCAGCTTCCGGCATCACCGCAACGGTGCAGGCGGAGGTGTGTATCCGACCCTGGGATTCAGTTTCCGGCACCCGCTGCACCCGGTGCGCGCCAGATTCGAACTTCAGGGTGCCGTAAACTGCTGCGCCGGCAACACGCGCAATCAGCTCTTTATATCCACCGTGCTCACCCTCGCTCTGGCTGAGCACTTCTATTTGCCAACGATGCTTTTCCGCATAACGCAGATACATTTTAAACAGATCGCCAGCGAAGATGGCCGCCTCGTCGCCGCCGGTGCCAGCGCGTATTTCAAGAAACACGTTTTTGCCGTCATTGGGATCTTTGGGCAACATCAGCTGCTGAAGCTCTACATCGAGCTCCTCGCTTTTCTGCCCGGCGGCCTCAAGCTCCTCCTCTGCCATGGCACGCATGTCGGCGTCGCCATCCCGGGCAAGCTCAGTGGCCTCGGACATGTCCGCCCGGGACTGCTGCCAGGCTTTAAAGCACTGAACGATCGGCTCGATTTCCGCGAATTCCTTGGACAGGTCCCGAAACTTATCCTGATTCGCAATGGTGCCCTGATCACTCAGCAACGCATTGACTTCCTCGAAACGCTCGTTGAGCTCCTCGAGACGGGACTGGATCGATGGCTTCATAGTTTTTCCGGGATAATCGGCTCGTCGGCTTCGACGGCATCCAGTTGGTGCAGTTCTCTAAGCCATTGGGTCACTTCGGTCCGGCCTTCCGTGGTTGCCTTGCGAACCTGAATGGACGGTTCATGCAAGAGTTTATTGGTCAGCCCCCTCGCCATGCTCCGCAGAATTGTCTCGGGATCAGCGCCGTTGCGCAGCGCGCGCAGCGCCTTTTCGGTTTCGGCGTCCCGCAGCTTTTCGGCGCGCTGACGGAACTGTTTCAGCGTTGACACCGCATCCAGCGCTCGCAACTGGCTCAAAAACTGGTTTACGCCATCGGCGACAAGGTTCTCGGCCTCTCTTGCGGCGCCCTCGCGCGAGCGAACGCTTTCCTCAATCACCTGGCGAAGGTCGTCCACCGTGTAGAGGAATACATCCGCAAGAGAGCCGACTTCCGGCTCGATATCCCGGGGTACGGCGATATCCACCATAAAATAAGGCCGGTGCTTGCGTTTTTTGAGGGTCCGCTCCACCGCGCCCTTGCCCAGGATCGGCAGCGGACTGGCGGTTGAAGAAATAATAATGTCTACATCCGCCAGGTATTCGGGAATTTCGGAAAGCAGAATGCCTTTGCCGCCCCGCGCATGGGCCAGAGTCTGCGCCCGTTCCAGTGTGCGGTTGGCTACCAGAAACTCGGTGACGCCCGCGTCCGCAAGATGGCGTGACACCAGCTCGATGGTTTTGCCGGCACCGATCAGCAGCGCTTTGTGCTGGGACATGTCTGAGAAAATATGATGGGCCATGCTCACCGCGGCATACGCGACCGACACGGGGTTCTCGCCAATAGCCGTTTCTGTCCTCACCCGCTTGGCAACGGAAAACGTCTGCTCGAACAGTCGGGACAGAAATCCACCGCTGGCCTCATGCTGCCGGGCCAAGGCGTAGGCATCTTTGAGCTGGCCTAAAATCTGCGGCTCGCCCAGCACCATGGAGTCCAGTCCTGCGGCCACCCGCATCATGTGTCGCACCGCTTCCGAATCGCGATAGACGTAGAGCGCATCCTCCAGATCCTGGGCGGGCAGACCGTGAAAACCCGCCAGCCAACGAAGTACGGCTGGCGCGCAGTCGTCATCGCCGGCCAGATACAGCTCGGTGCGATTGCAGGTCGAGAGAATAGCGGCCTCAGAAGCGCCGGAGAAAGCCTTCAGTTCGGCAAACGCATCCGCCATACGATCCGGAGAGAACGCAACGCGTTCACGCAGCTCAACCGGAGCGGTGCGATGATTGATTCCTAGAGTGACCAATGCCATATCGGGTGACGGCTGCCTTATACAAAAACCATGGGTGTCATTTTAACGATCGGGAGCCTCTACCGCTACCCGCATAGCGAACAGCGCCAACCCAACCGCCCGCTTATAGCGGTATGTGCGGACAGGTTGGGCAACTCCCGACGCTTGTGCGATGATACATCCTTGTTGATTCCAGCCTCATATGATCATGGGACGTTGCATGCAAAAGCCTGCCTTAACGCTGTTTACCTGCCTATTTGGCCTCTCACTGTCCGGCTGCGCGGCCTTCAACGAATCGCCCGACGCTGGAGCCTCACCGGCCCCTTCGCAGGAGCAAAGTAAAAGTCAGACTGCATCAACGGTATTACCAGACAGCGTTGAATACGCGGATTTCGAACCGGAAGTTCTCTTCATTCTACTATCAGGCGAAATCGCCGCCCAACGCGGGCGTTACGATATGGTGCTGGTCAACTACTTGAAAGCCGCCAGGCAGTCCCGCGATATCGGCGTGATCCAGCGGACTCTGCGCATCGCCCAATCACTGAACGCTGACAATGCCCAGACCGAGCTCGCGAGTCTCTGGCTCGAAATCGAGCCTGCGAACCTTCAGGCCTATCGGGTTCTGGCGATTCAGGCGGTCAAAAGGAACGATCTGGAGGCTGCTCTTGGGCACATGGAAACCATCATGGACCTGGGGGGAGACGCGGACTTCGACAGCCTTGCGGCCATGGCTGGCAGTCTACCCGTTGAAAAACAACAGGAACTGCTGGCGCTTTACCGGCAGCTTGAGCAACGCCACCCGGACAATCCCGAACTTCAATTCAGTATCGCCCTGCTGATGAAAATTTCGGGCGACCCGGAGCAGGCCCTGGCAAAACTGGAGCCGCTTCTGGAGCAGGCGCCGAATTTCCAGCCGGCACTCGTCCTGAAGGGCGACCTGCTTTACGAAACCGGTCAAAAGGTCAAAGCGCTGGAACACTTGAAGCGCAATACCCGTCGATTCCCAGATAACCGGCAGATGGGCACGCTTTACGGCAGAATGCTGATTGGAGAGGGCGAATTACGCCCTGCCCAGGGCGAATTCGGACGCCTGGTAGCGCAGTTCCCGGACGTTGCCGGCCTGCGGCTGTCCCATGCTCTGGTTGCCCTCGAGAACGGCAAGAACGATCTGGCAAGGAGCGAGCTGACACGCTTGATAGAGCAGGGCCACCATAGCGATGAAGCCCACTATTATCTGGGCCGGATGGCCGATCAGAATGACAACCCGGAACAGGCCATTGGTTATTATCAGAATGTTGAATCGGGCAACTACTATTTTCCTGCATTGGCCCGGGCCAGTGAACTGAAAGTGGAAAACGGAGATCTTGAGGGCGCCCTCGCCAACATTCAGACATTGCGGGAAGGCAACCCCGAGCAGGCGGAAAACTTCTGGCTGCTGGAAGTAAACCTCCTGATAGATAACGGTCTGCAATCACGTGCGCTGCAAACTGCCGACGCCGCGCTTGAAGACTATCCGGACAACATTCAGCTGCGCTATGCCCGGGCCATGCAGCTGGACGCTGCTGGCCGCCATGACGAAGCCGAGGGCGATCTGCGGACCATTATTGAAGACGAACCAGACAACGCGGTCGCTTTGAACGCCCTTGGCTACATCATCACGATCCGGTCGGACCGATACGACGAAGCCCGCGCCCTGATTGAGAGGGCACTTGAACAGGATCCTGAAAACCCGGCCATTCTCGACAGCATGGGCTGGGTGCTTTTCCAGCAAGGCGAAACCGAACAGGCGCTGAAATACCTGACCCGCGCCTGGGAAACCTTTCCCGATCCGGAAGTCGCGGCTCATCTCGGCGAGGTGCTCTGGCAAACCGGTAATCAGAGCCGGGCCGAGATAATCTGGCAGCAAGGCCTGGATCAGGCGCCAGAGCACCCTGTTCTGCAAGAAACAATCAGGCGGATGAAAGGGGATGTGCTCCAGTGATCCTCCGCACCGGACTGCTTGTTTTTATGCTGGTGATTGGTGGCTGCGCGTCCATTGACCTGGAACCTCTCCCCGATGGACTGACGGACCAACAGCCCGACGACTGGGAGAAGCGTCAGGAAAGCCTCCAGGGACTCGACCACTGGCAATTAGCAGGCAAACTTGCCGTACGCCAGCCCTCAGACAGCGGGACAGCCATTGTCAACTTCTGGCGCCAACGCGGCACCCATTATTATATCGGCCTCTCATCGTCGTTTCTGGGCATGGGCAGCACCCGCCTGGAAGGCACACCTGATTATATCGAACTGACCATGCCCGGCGGTGACCGCTACCAGTCAGGCAACCCGGAAGCACTGGTAGAAGCGGCGACCGGATGGCCATTGCCCCTGAAAAATCTGACGCGCTGGATCAAAGGCCTGCCCGGAAGCGAAGGCGACTTCACATTGTTCTTCGATAAACAGGGACGGCTGGCCATGATCCGTCAACAGGACTGGGAAATTCGCTACGATCGATGGGAGCGCTTTTTCGACGACTACCCGGCCCTGCCCGCGCGCCTGACAGCCATCAATGATGAAAAACGGATTCGGCTTGTGGTATCCGACTGGCAAACCACCACAGACTCGGCGCCATGAGCACCCTGACCCTGCCAGCACCGGCCAAACTCAACCTGTTTCTGCATATCCTCGGGCAACGAACGGACGGCTATCATGAGCTTCAGACCCTGTTTCAGTTTCTCGATTACGGTGATGAAATCGGCCTTACCTGTCGCACAGATGGCCTGATCAGACTGGCAGATTCTTTACCCGAGGTAACGGACACGGATAATCTGATCTATCGGGCGGCGCAGCGGCTTGCCCGCTCGGCTTCGCACCCGGTTCCCGGCGCAACCATTCATATCAATAAGCGTTTGCCCATCGGGGGCGGCCTGGGCGGAGGCAGCTCCAACGCCGCCACGACCCTGCTTGGCCTGAACCGTTTGTGGGGTCTTGAGAAAAGCCTGCCGGAACTGGCGAAAATCGGGCTGGAGCTGGGCGCCGACGTGCCCGTATTCGTTCAAGGACACGCCGCCTGGGGCGAAGGGGTGGGGGAAGTGCTGACCCCGGCCAACCCGAAAGAAGACTGGTTTGTGGTGGTAAAACCAGATTGCTGCGTCAGTACCGGCGAGATTTTTTCCCACCAAGGGTTGACAAGGAACACCCCCAGAATCAAAATAGCGCCCGCTTTTGAGGGAGACGCCTCGAGGTACCGAAATGACTGTGAGGATGTGGTTCGCAGACTGTATCCAGAGGTTCAAGAAGGCCTGGAATGGCTGGCACAATTCGGACCTGCAAGATTAACCGGAACCGGGGCTTGCATATTTGGACGTTTCCCAACAGAATCCAAAGCCCGGAATATCTGGGCAAGCAAACCTTCCGGCATCACCGGGTTCGTAGCTAAAGGGGTGAACGTTTCACCACTTCACAAAAAGCTGACAGAGCTGAACTGATGCCAAAAAAGCAAGACACTGGGGTGTCGCCAAGTGGTAAGGCAACGGGTTTTGATCCCGTCATGCGCAGGTTCGAATCCTGCCACCCCAGCCAATTTCCTCCCGCTTCCTCTGAATCAACTTCCGATACCGAGAAGGGTGCCGTCGTGTCCAAACTGATGATTTTTACAGGCAACGCTAACCCCGAGCTTGCCAAAGCCATTGCCCAAAAACTGCATATCCCTATGGGCCAGGCCACCGTTGGAACTTTCAGCGACGGCGAGACTACGGTTGAGATCAATGAAAACGTCCGCGGGCACGACGTATTCATTATTCAGCCAACGTGCAACCCGACGAACGACAATCTGATGGAACTGATCGTGATGGCCGACGCACTGCGTAGGGCCTCGGCTACCAGGGTGACAGCGGTTATTCCCTACTACGGTTACGCTCGTCAGGATCGCCGGGTTCGCTCTACCCGTGTTGCCATCAGCGCTAAAGTTGTTGCAGACATGATTTCCAGCATCGGTGTCGACCGGGTGCTGACCGTTGACCTGCACGCCGACCAGATTCAGGGCTTCTTCGACATTCCGGTAGACAACATCTACGCCACGCCGGTCATGCTTCAGGACATCGAGAAGCAGCGATTCGAAAACTTTGTCGTGGTGTCCCCTGACGTCGGCGGCGTTGTCCGTGCCCGGGCCGTTGCCAAGAAACTGGACGACGCTGACCTGGCCATCATCGACAAACGTCGTCCCAAGGCCAACGTTTCCCAGGTCATGCACATCATTGGCGATGTGAAAGACAAGACCTGTATTCTGGTTGACGACATCATCGATACGGCTGGCACACTCTGCAAGGCGGCCAATGCCTTGAAAGAACACGGCGCCGCCAAGGTCGTCGCCTACATCACTCACCCTGTGCTCTCCGGACCCGCCGTTGACAACATCAACGCCTCAGACCTGGATGAGCTGGTGGTTTGCGACACAATTCCTCTTGGTGACAAAGCCAGAAACTGTGATAGAATCCGCGTCCTTGAAATGTCGGGACTGCTGGCAGAATCGATTCGTCGAGTCAGCAACGAAGAGTCCATCAGCGCCATGTTCGAGAACGTCTGACAAGCCAAATTAATGACCGTTTGGCATACAGATTAAGCAGTTACCGGGTCGGGAGCCTATATAGGCTCCCGTCTCTTTTAGTCCGCCGGAAATCTCCGGCGCATTCGTAAATATCACCGGTTCCGAGCCTGGTCGCGGGCCGTTCAGGTGAACATTGAGGTTATTAACCATGTCTCAGGATTATGTAATTGAAGCATTTCCTCGTGGCGATCAGGGGAGAGGTGCGAGCCGCCGCCTGCGTCGTGAGGAGAAAAAAATTCCGGCCATTATTTACGGTGGGAACAAGGACGCCACGTCTATCTCGATCTGGCACAACGAGTTGAAGAAAGCGCTGGAAAACGAAGCCTTCTTCTCTCATATCCTTACCATCGAACTGGAAGGCAAGAAAGAAAGCGTCGTCCTGAAGGACCTGCAGCGCCATCCTTACAAGGCCCTGCTCACTCACGCTGACTTCCTGCGCGTCGACAAGGATCATGAGATCCACATGAACGTGCCACTGCACTTCATCAACGAAGAAACCGCTCCGGCTGTGAAGCTCGAGGGTGGTGTGGTTACTCACCAGATCAACGAAGTGGAAGTTATCTGTCTGCCCCAGGATCTGCCGGAGTACATAGAAATCGACATGGCCGGCCTGGGCATGGACGAAGTCGTTCACCTCAGCGATCTGATCATGCCCAAGGGCGTCAAGGTTGCGGCGTTGATCCACGGTGAAGACCATGATCTTCCGGTCGCGGCCATTCACAAGCCCCGCGCCGCCAAGGTTGAAGACGACGAAGAAGACGAAGAAGACGAAGAAGCCGAGAAGCCTGAGAAAAAGGCCAAGAAAGGCGAAGAAGGCGAAGACAAGGAGTAATCACTCCGGCATTAAGAGGAGCGACAGCGAATGGCTCAGGATATTGTCATGGTTGTTGGGCTGGGTAATCCAGGCCCGGACTATGCGAATACCCGCCATAACGCCGGCGCCCTTTTCGTCGAAGCGCTGGCCCGAGAAGCGGGCCAGACGCTCCGCCCCGAAAAGAAATATCACGGGCTCTATACCCGAATTCAGTGGCAGGGCCTTGACCTGCATTTGCTCAACCCCTCCACGTTTATGAATCGCAGCGGGCTGTCCGTTAAAGCCCTGGCCGATTTCTTCAAGATTGAACCACCACAGATTTTGATCGCGCACGACGAACTGGATATTCCCCCGGGAACCGCCAGACTTAAAAGAAGCGGCGGACATGGCGGACACAAAGGTCTGCGGGATACCATCGCGCACCTCGGCACCAACGACTTTCAACGCCTTCGCATCGGTATCGGCCACCCCGGTGACAGCCGCCAGGTAACCGGCTACGTGCTCGGGCGCCTCGGCAAGCAGGAGACCGAAGAGCTCAATGGTGTGACCGATGAAATCATTCGGATACTGCCAGACGCCGCCGATGGAAAACTGGCCGCTGCCATGAATCGGCTGCACAGCTTCAAGCCAACACCCTGATAACCTCTTACTCGCACCCATTCGCGGACACCGGTATAATCCGGCCAAATTTTTGATACCCAGCAGAGGCATTCCATGGGATTTAACTGCGGCATCGTCGGCCTTCCCAACGTCGGCAAATCCACCCTTTTCAACGCGCTGACCAAGTCCGGCATAGGCGCCGAAAATTTTCCCTTCTGCACTATCGAGCCGAACGCCGGCGTTGTGGCCATGCCGGATCCGCGCCTGAATAAACTGGCCGAGATTGTTAAGCCGGAAAAGGTAGTGGCAACCACCATGGAATTCGTGGACATCGCTGGCCTGGTAGAGGGTGCCTCCAAAGGCGAGGGCCTGGGCAACCAGTTTCTGGCCAACATCCGTCAGACCGACGCCATTGCCCATGTTGTACGCTGCTTTGAGGACGACAACGTCATTCACGTTGCCAACAAGATCGACCCGGCGTCAGATATCGAAATCATCAACACAGAGTTAGCCCTTGCTGACCTGGAAACGGTTGAGAAAGCCATCAAACGGGTTCAGCGCGTCGCGAAAAGCGGGGATAAAGAAGCCAAGGCCCAACTGGAAATCTTCGAGACATTGATTCCCGTGCTTAACGAAGGCAAGCCGGTTCGCAGCATGAACCTGGACAAAGACCAGATGGCGCTGATCCGGGAGCTTTGTCTGCTCACCGTCAAGCCCACCATGTTCATTGCCAACGTCAGCGAAGACGGCTTTGAGAACAACCCACACCTGGACACCGTCAATCGGATCGCGGAATCCGAGAATGCCGTTGTAGTGCCGATCTGCAACAAGATCGAAGCCGAGATTTCGGAGTTGGAGGACGACGAGAAATCGATGTTCCTGGAAGAAATGGGCATGGACGAGCCGGGCCTGGACCGCGTCATTCGTGGCGGATATGGCCTCCTGAACTTGCAGACCTATTTCACCGCAGGCGTGAAAGAAGTCCGCGCCTGGACCGTCAGGGTCGGCGCTACAGCCCCTCAGGCAGCGGCTGTGATCCACACGGACTTTGAACGCGGCTTTATCCGTGCGGAAATAGTCAGCTACGACGACTTTGTCAGGTATAACGGCGAGGCAGGCGCTAAAGACGCCGGCAAATGGCGCCTTGAAGGCAAGGAATACATCGTTAAAGATGGTGACGTTATCCATTTTCGCTTTAACGTTTGATCTGAGACCTTCTTTGCCAAGAAAACCGGCCGATAGTCTTGACAGCCGCGGCGCAAATCACGAAAATATGCGCCTCGTTTGGGCCTTGCCCGAAACGAAATGGCAAGGTAGCTCAGTTGGTTAGAGCACGGCACTCATAATGCCGGGGTCGGCGGTTCAACTCCGCCCCTTGCTACCAGCATTGTCAAAGCCCGACTCGTCAGAGCCGGGCTTTTTTCGTAGGCAGATGCCTATTCTTTTTCGGAACGATCCGACCTCTTCGCCGACTTTGTCTCTTCCTCGTGCTCCATTTTCTTGAACTCGACAATTGTAAGCACAACTCCGATAAAGATCAGAGAAAACACCAGAATACCTGGCACCATGAGATCGAAATTCATTGCTTTCTCCCCATCAGCGCACAGAGTTTAAAATAGATGCCAAAAGTGAAGACCGATGGAATCCAGATCGCCGTGAAAATCGCCTGCTGCCGATCTTCAAGCACAAACCAGAGGTACGCCGATATCGCAAACGAAATTGCGACCGCCAGAAGGATAAAGAAATCCGATTTCTTGAACATAAAATCACCTTTTTATTGCTTTATGTTTGATCTGACCCGCCGCTTTCAAGCCCAAAACAACCGATTGCACTCAATAGACATCCTCCGATTGCGACAGACCCCAGAATTCGAATCCCGGCCGAAATCCCGAAGGCAAAATCCGAAAAATCAATAACGCCTAAAAATCCGAGTAACAGACCTGCGGAGCCGGTCACCGTGAGTATCGCGCCAATTCGGCTTAGCGCCTGGAAGAGCTGTTTTTTCAAAATTAATTGACCATTATTAGGTTGGCAGCCCGTTTTGCTGCTTGTAAACGCTACGACTGATCCTTCTCGCTGGATTGCTGGATCCCTTCCTTGCTCCTTCTCAGCAAGCAGTGACTGACGGACATTTCGTGCCTGTGCCATACTTATTTACAGACCGTCTATCAAACAACACTCATATCAAAGGAAGCAAATCCATGAAACCGGAAACCCTCGCCCTTCACGCCGGCTTTAAAAGCGATCCAACGACCCGGGCCGCCACGACACCCATCTACCAGACAACGTCGTACACCTTTGATGATACCCAGCACGGTGCCGACCTTTTTGACCTGAAGGTCCAGGGCAACATCTATACCCGCATCATGAACCCCACCAACAGCGTGCTTGAAGAGCGTATGGCACAGCTTGACGGTGGCGTCGGCGCCCTGGCGGTGGCTTCTGGCATGGCCGCCATTACCTACGCCATTCAGACCATCTGCAAAGTGGGTAACAACATCGTCAGCACCAGCCAGCTTTACGGTGGCACCTATAACCTGTTCGCCCATTCACTGCCGAATCAGGGCATTACCTGCAAAATGATCCCTCACGATGATTTTGACGCCATTGAGAACGCCATTGACGACAACACCCGAGCCCTGTTCTGTGAATCTATTGGCAACCCGGCGGGTAATGTGGTGGATATCCAGCGTTGGGCGGAAATCGCGCACAAACACGGCTTACCGTTGATGGTAGACAACACCGTCGGCACACCCTTCCTGTGCCGCCCGATCGAGCACGGAGCCGACATCGTGATTCACTCGCTGACCAAATACATCGGCGGCCACGGTACCACAGTCGCGGGCATTGTCGTGGATTCCGGCCAGTTTGACTGGAAAGCCAACGCGGCCAAGTTCCCGATGCTGAACGAGCCGGATCCGTCCTATCACGGCGTGGTTTACACAGAGGCCCTCGGGCCTGCGGCCTTCATAGGGCGCTGCCGCGTGGTGCCATTGCGCAATACCGGTGCAGCACTGTCACCTTTCAACTCCTTTCTGATCATGCAGGGACTGGAAACACTGGCACTGCGTATGGAACGCCACTGCGAGAACGCAGAAAAGGTCGCCAACTTCCTGCAGGAACACCCATCTGTGGAATGGGTCAATTACGCCACGCTCAAAAACAGTCCGTACAAAGCCACCTGCGACAAGATCTGTGGCGGCAAAGCCTCGGGCATTCTCAGCTTTGGCATCAAGGGTGGCAAAGCAGCCGGTGCGAAGTTTATCGATGCGCTGGATCTGATTCTCCGTCTGGTTAACATCGGTGATGCCAAATCCCTGGCATGCCACCCCGCCAGCACAACTCATCGCCAGCTAAACCCGGACGAACTTGCCACGGCTGGCGTCAGTGAAGACCTGGTGCGCTTGTCGATTGGCATTGAGCACGTGGACGATATCATCGCCGACATTACACAGGCGCTGGAAAAAGCCACCGCCTGACGGGAGCCTGCCGGGGGCGACTTGGGTCACGCCCGGCTGCCCCCCCGTGATTATCCCTATCTGCCTTGTAACAAGGCAGATGCCAGATTACCCTTAATCATATTGCTGTATTTTTTATCTGAATCTGAGAGAGCCACACCGCGATGAGCGACAGTGCCAAACCCCGAGTCACCAGCGGTTCCAAATTCCGCAATGAACACGGCTTTTCCGCCATCAAGGACGGCATCAAGCGTTCGGGTTCCGGGATTATTGACACCAAAACCCAGCGAAAACCGCCCTGGCTACGAGTGCGCATGCCGGGGGGTGAACGCTACGAAGCAGTCCGCAAAAACGTCAATGAACATCGACTGAGTACGGTTTGCCAGGAATCCCACTGCCCCAATATTGGTGAATGCTGGACCAATGGCACCGCCACCATCATGGTGATGGGCTCGGTCTGTACCCGAGCCTGCCGCTTCTGCGCTGTGGACACCGGCAACCCCAACGGCTGGCTGGACCATGAAGAGCCGGAAAACACCGCCAAGTCCGTGGAACTGATGGGTCTGCGGTATATCGTGCTCACCTCGGTCGACCGGGATGATCTGGACGACGGCGGCGCTGCCCATTATGCCGCCTGCGTGTCGTCCATCAAGAAGCGCACACCACACGTGGCCGTAGAGGCTCTGACGCCAGATTTTGACGCAGTCATGGAACACGTCGAGAAAGTCGTGGACTCCGGCCTGGACGTCTTTGCCCAAAATGTGGAGACCGTGAAACGCCTCACCACGCGAGTGCGGGATCCTCGGGCTGGCTATGAGAAAACCCTCAATGTCCTCGCCCACGCCAAACGTTACCGCCCGGACGTAATGACGAAGACAAGTCTGATGCTGGGGTTGGGTGAAACCGAAGATGAAATTCTGGAAACCATGGACGATCTTCGGGCCATTGGTGTCGACATCCTGACTCTGGGACAGTACCTGCGCCCAACCCCGAATCATTTACCCGTGGAAGAATACGTCACTCCGGAGACGTTCAACCGCTACCGTGAGATTGGCCTGAAAAAAGGCTTTATGGAAGTGCCCTCCGGTCCCATGGTTCGGTCCAGCTATCGCGCCGATCGGGTGTTCGAGAAAAACAATCTTGGCCTTGCCGTACCGGAAGTGCCAGCGTCAGAGAAGGCTCAGCAAATTCCGGTAAAAGCCCTCGACTAGGGGCACCGTCGGCCGCCACTTTGTGGCACACTCTGCACTCGTTTTTCTCTGATCTGAAGGGTGCTGTTTGACGATGTCCTGGCTTCGAGCTTTTTATGACCGGCTGATTTTCCCCCATCCTGGCCTGATACTGCTGTTGTTCGGTGCCCTTCTGGTGATCGCCAGCCTTAAGTTGGACCAGTTCCGTCTGGACGCCTCCGCCGAATCTCTGGTGCTGGAAAACGACCGCTCGCTGGAACAGTACCGGGAAGTCAACCGTCTGTTCACCACCTCCGATGACTTCCTGGTCGTTACCTATACCCCGAATGAGGAACTCTTCAGTGAGGATGGTCTGGCCCTGCTGCGATCGCTACGGGACGACCTGGCGGCGCTGGAAAACGTCAGCTCCACCAACAGCATTCTTAACGTTCCTTTGCTGCACAGCCCTGACCTGACGCTGGATACCGTCGATTCCGAGATCCGGACCATTGATAACGATCAGGTGGAACCGGATACTGCCCGCAAAGCCCTGCTTGATAACCCACTCTACCCCAATCTGCTGATCAGCGAAGACGCTGGCACGACCGCAATACAGGTGAATCTGCCAACCCCGGAGCGCTACTTCGAGCTGCTTCGCGAGCGCAACAGCCTACGTGACAGGGTCAGTAGTGGGGACGCCTCAGCAGAAACACAACAACAGCTGGAAAGCGTCAGCCAGGCATTCATCAAATTTACCGAAGCCCAGGGCGAGGAAAGAGACCGGACCATAGGCCAGGTCCGAACCATTCTTGACAGCTATCGGGACCGGGCCGAAATCTACCTGGGCGGTGTGCCGATGATCGTTGCCGATATGATCCGCTTTATCCAGAGCGATCTGTCTACCTTTGGCATTGGCGTACTACTGTTTCTGGTGCTGAGCCTGGCCATCATCTTCCGCCAGTGGCGCTGGGTGCTGGTGCCGCTGTTGTGTTGCAGCTTTACCGTCTGGCTGATGATCGGCTACCTCAGTTGGGCTCAGTGGCCGGTTACGGTGATATCCTCGAACTTCGTGTCCCTGCTGCTGATCATGACCCTGTCGCTGACGATCCACCTGATCGTCCGCTACCGCGAGTTCCAGCACGACGATCCGGAGGCGGCCTCGAAAGACATCCTCCGCAGCACCCTGCTGGCGATGATCAAACCCTGCTTCTATATGGCGATTACCACGATCGTCGCGTTCGGCTCACTCACCTTCAGCGGGATCCGCCCAGTCATTGATTTCGGCTGGATGATGACCATTGGCCTGACCGTCGCGTTTCTGATTACGTTTACCATTTTCCCGGCATTGATGGCGCTGCTGCCGCCGCCACTGGATGACCGCGTGCGCTCAGACCGAATTCCGTTTACCGACCAGTTCGCGCGAGTCACCGAGCACTATGGCAAAGCAGTGCTTTTCGGCTCCGGCCTCATCGCTGTCCTGTGCGTGATCGGTCTCAATCGGCTGACCGTGGAAAACAGCTTTATTGATTACTTCAAATCCAGCACTGAAATCCACCAGGGCATGGTCATCATTGATGATCGCCTTGGCGGCACCACGCCACTGGACGTGGTGATCACCGATGACAAACCACCGGAAGGCGGGGGCGACCCCTTTGCCAGCGACTGCGATCCGTTTGTGGACGACTGTGACGGGGCAGAGGAATACCGCGACACCTGGTTCACCTACCAGAAGATGGAACGCCTTGGCCAGGTCCACGACTACCTGGACAGCCTTCCGGAAACTGGCAAGGTCCAGTCGATCAGCACTACTCTGGATATACTGGCGCAGGTCAACGGCGGCGAACCCCTTAACGCCCTGGAACTGGCGTTTGTGCCATCCGCAGTACCGGACGATCTGAAAGAGATTCTGTTGACGCCCTATATCAACGAAGAACAGGACCAGGCGCGTTTGAGCATCCGCATCCTGGAAACCTCACCGGAACTACGCCGGCAGGAACTGCTGAACCGTATCCGCCAGCATCTGACGGAAGAAATGGGCTTCGAAGACAACCAGGTCCAGCTCACTGGTATGACTGTGATGTACAACAACATGCTTCAGAGCCTGTTTGACTCACAGATCAAAACGTTGGGCGTCGTATTCCTGGCCATCATGATCATGTTCCTGATCCTCTTCCGGTCGATCAAGCTGGCGCTGATTGGCATGGCGCCGAATCTTATTGCAGCCGGTTCGGTACTCGGCCTGATGGGCTGGCTGGGCATTCCGCTGGATATGATGACCATTACGGTGGCGGCGATCACCGTGGGCATTGCGGTCGACGATACCATTCATTACATCCATCGCTTTAAAACCGAGTTCAGCAAGGACGGTGACTACGTCGCCACCATGCACCGCTGCCACCGGAGTATCGGCCAGGCGATGTTCTTTACCTCACTGACCATCATTACCGGTTTTTCGATTCTGGTGCTGTCGAACTTTATCCCGACCATCTACTTCGGGCTATTCACCGGCTTTGCCATGTTGATGGCTCTGGTCGGCGCCCTGACCCTATTGCCGCGGCTGATTATACTGATCAAGCCATTCGGCAGTCGGGCCTGACGGACAGGCACAAAAAAACCGCCGTGGTCATGGACCAGGGCGGTTTTTTTAGCAGGGCGTTTACTGCATGCCCTGCTGCTGCATCTGACGCCGTTGCTGCATCTGTTGCTGCATCTGCTGCATGCGCTTATTCAGCTCATCGCGCTGCTCTTGGGTAAATACGCTATCAATCTTGGCCTGCATCAGCGTAGACAGGGCCGCAATTTCGCCGGTGACTTCGCCCAGCTCTTCCGCGTTCTCACGGATCGCGCCTTCATCGTAATCCGGCTTGATCTGGCTTTGAATCTGTTGCTGAAGCTGCTGCGCTTCGCCATTCAGCTCCTGAATGTCCGCCTGCATTTCTTCCAGAATGCTACGGATTTCCTGCTGCTGGTCCTCATCGAGGCCGACCATCTGCGTCAGCTGGTCCACCTGGTCCGGCTGGCCACCCGATTGCTGGGCCATTACCGGGGCGCTCAGGCCCAGTGAAACCAGGGCAATTCCGAAAAGTTTTACAAGCTTCATAAAGATCTCCGCAAACAATGATTAAGGTATTTGGTTTTCAGGCCGTATACCCTAGTACAAAATGAACCTCGATTTCATCCTGTACCCCCGTTTTTTATACACATGTCTCACTGTCACCTGCTGCATCGCCTGCCATACGGGCCGCACAAGAGTCTGACGGAAATGTGAAAATTTAGTCATTCCCGTCCATAATGGCGCGGCTCAGCCATTCCTCTGATCATCGAACACTCTAACGGGAGTCACCCAATGGCCATTAACTGGTTTCCAGGGCACATGCACAAAGCCCGCAAGGAGATCAAAAAAGTCATGCCGCAAATGGACCTGATCATCGAGGTTCTTGACGCACGCCTGCCCTTTTCCAGCGAGAACCCCCTGGTTCCAGCGCTGCGCGGGAATACACCGGTGATCAAAGTGCTTAACAAGCGGGACCTGGCCGATCCGGATGTCACCGCTCAATGGCAGTCATGGCTGGAAAAAGAGCGGGGCGTTCGAGCCATCACCATGACTCACAACCAGCGCGGCGAGGCTCTGGACATCCTCCGGCTAGCCACGGAAATGACGCCGGGGCATGACCGCCAGAAAAGCGCCCTTCGCGTAATGATCCTGGGCATTCCAAACGTTGGTAAGTCGACGCTGATCAACACCCTGGCCGGGCGCCCTGTGGCAAAAACCGGCAATGAGCCTGCCGTTACCCGCGCCCAGCAGGCCATCAAATTGCCAGACAACGTGCTGTTGTACGACACCCCGGGGTTTCTGTGGCCCAAGCTGTCGCCGGAAGCCTGCGGTTATCGGCTGGCGATCAGCGGAGCCATTCGCAGCGCGGTGATTGAGTTTGAGGACGTGGCCCTGTTCGCCGCTGACTATATTTTGAAGACCTATGCAGAACAGGTTCTGACGCGATACGGATTGGATGAACGGCCTGAAGACGGGCTCGCGCTCATGGATGGTATCGCTGCGAAGCGACGATTTTTCAAACGCGGTGGTGTACCCGACTTGCACAAGGTGTCGGAAATTCTGCTGACCGAATTCAGGTCCGGAAAGCTGGGCCGGATGTCGCTGGAAACGCCGGCTCTGATCGAGCAGGAAACGGCCGAGGCGCAGGCTACTGAGTGAGCTCGGACCGTCGCTCTGGAGAGGAAAGCAACCGCAGCTCCTCGGACAGGCCTGAACGCCAGGGCAACTGCTTGATGCCAAAGGTATTGCGTATTTTGGTGCAAATCATCGTGGCATTCATCGGCTCGAGCGTTGCCCAGTCTGTCATTTCATCCACCACTCGCAGGCCGCTGGGAATACCGGGCAGGCCGACAATTGCCAGCCCGAGCTCATAGAGGGAAATGTCCTCGGCACCCGCGTATTGGTAGGTACCCCATACTTCCGCACCGCAATCAATTTGTTTGATGATTGCCGTCATTACCCGGGCAAGATCAGTGACCGTAACCGGCTGACCGTGGCATTTACCCGGTAATTTGATGGTATCCGAAGTTGACGCGACTTCCTGAACTTTCCGCAGGAAACGACCGAGGCTCCATCCGGTGCGCAACACGATGTGACGCGCCAGCAAGGTGCGGATGGCCTGCTCGGACTCCCACTGCCAATTGCCCAGTTCATTGCCGGGCTGCCCGGGGTTGGAAGCAATGTAAGCGCTCTGCTTTCGCCCATCGAAAACATAGCTTGAAGACAACTGCAGCAACGACATTTCATGCTCGCTGGCGTATTCGGCCAAAGCCACAGGCAGCGAAAAGGACGCTTTGTGGGCAAATTCGGGGTTTTTCTCAGCCAGTTCCGGATCCACCAGCCACAAGGCATTGACGATCAGATCCGTGTCCTCCGGAATCCAGGCAGACAACGCAGAGAATTCCACGCTGTCCAGTTCGCTGATCAATAACGGACTTACCTGGAGATGCGTTTCCCGCAAACCCTCCAGCAGTACCCTTCCCAGGGGACCATAGTCATGAACAACGAGCACATGCACGGGCTTTGATGCCTCCGTTTGATTCTTTAAAGGTTACTGGCAAATTGTTTAAACCGCGCGGCCCGGGTTTCATCAAGGAAATCATTCGTAAATCCGAGGCACTCTCATGGTAACGCCTGTCAGCAATTCATAACCGATGGTGCCGGCATGGTTGGCCACTTCGTCGACCGACACGTGACGGCCCCACAACTCGACCCTGTCGCCAGCCCTGGCCTCCACGCCGGTCAGGTCCACTGCCAGCATATCCATGGACACACGGCCTATCAGCTGAATTCGGCGGCCGTTCACCCAGGCTGGCGTTCCGGTGCCTGCGTGTCGGGGATACCCATCACCATAACCGACGGCGACAATACCCATTCGAGTGGTGTCGGTTGCGGTCCATGAAGCGCCATAACCAACCGACTCGCCCGCTTTGACTGTGCGAACGCTGGTCAGCTCTGCTTCCAGAGTCATTACCGACTTAAGCCCCAAATCAGGGCCCAGCCTGCCAATCATGGGTGAGCCACCGTATAGCATGATTCCAGGTCGGGTCCAGTCGTAAAAAGCCTGCCCTTCCCGAAAGTGGGCCGCGGAATTGGCCAGACTCCTGGCCAATTCAGGCCATGGGTCCGTGGCACGGATAAAGCATTCAGTCTGCTCTGCGGTAAAAACGCTGTCCGGGTCATCGGCACAGGCAAAATGCGTCACAAAACCGGTTACGTTGGCCTCTAGCCCCGACGACGACAAGGAAGCCACCACCGCGGCCAGATGCTCAGGAGAAAACCCCAGGCGATTCATACCGGTGTTTACCTTGAGCCAGAGTGTCGGTGCTGCCGCTGCACCTGCAAGCCACGGAAGCTGATGATCACTGTGGATCACCAGTTCAAAATTCTCCCTTGCGCTGGTCTCCACGTCTTCCGGGCTGTGTGGCCCCTGAAGCAAAACAACCGGAACGTTAACACCAGCCTCCCGGATGGCCAGGGCTTCTTCGATACAGGCCACTGCGAACTTTGCGGCGTCAGCCTTCAGAGTCCTGGCAACGTCACGAATGCCATGACCATACCCATCCGCTTTGACGACGGCCATGACCCGGGCCCCGTCAGCCAATTCAGTCGCTTTGCGGTAGTTGAAACGCAATGCATCCAGATCAATTCGGGCAACGGTCGATCGCGGCATCAGTAATCACCCCCATAATCGCCAAAAGCCAGGTCTTCGAACTTGGTGTATTTGCCGATAAAAGCGAGGCGGACCGTGCCGATAGGACCGTTCCGCTGCTTACCGATAATAATCTCTGCAATGCCCTTATCCGACGTGTCCTCGTTATAAACCTCATCACGGTAGACAAACATGATGACGTCGGCGTCCTGCTCAATGGCACCGGACTCCCGCAGGTCCGAGTTCACAGGGCGTTTGTTCGGGCGCTGTTCCAGGCTTCGGTTCAGCTGGGAAAGCGCCAGCATCGGGCAACTCAGTTCCTTGGCAAGCCCTTTCAGCGAGCGTGAAATTTCTGAAATCTCGGCGGTCCGGCCTTCGGTGTTCCCGGGCACCCGCATCAGCTGAAGGTAGTCCACCATGATAAGCCCGAGCTGCCCGCCATTTTCCCGGGCAATGCGTCGCGCGCGGGATCGCATTTCAGTCGGGCTGAGGCCTGGCGTGTCGTCAATGTAAAGAGGCTTGTCTTTGAGTAGGCTGACGGCCGAGGTCAGTCGCGGCCAGTCGTCTTCTTCCAGTTTGCCGCTGCGTATGCGGCTCTGGTCAATGCGGCCCAGGGAGGAAAGCATACGCATTACCAGCGCATCGGCGGGCATTTCCATACTGAACACCAGCACCGGCGCGCCGGTGCTGATCAGTGCGTTCTCAACGATATTCATGGCGAACGTGGTTTTACCCATGGACGGACGGCCGGCAATGATCAACAGGTCTGACGGCTGCATCCCGGAAGTCCATTCATCGAGGTCCTTGAACCCCGTGGTCAGGCCGGTGGTGGTTTCACCGGACTCGAACAGTTCTTCAATCCGGCTCAGAGCCTTGGTCAGGATGGGGTTGATGGTTTGGGGGCCCGTGCCCTCTTTGACCCTCGATTCCGCGATTTGGAACACATTCCGCTCGGCTTCATCAAGGACTTCACTGCTGTTACGGCCCTGGGGATTGAACGCCGAGTCAGAAATCTTTCCGGACACCTCTACCAGCTGGCGCAGGATGGAGCGCTCGCGAACTATGTCGGCGTAGGCCCGGATATTCGCGGCGCCCGGTGTCTTCTCGGCCAGCTCTGCCAGATAGGACAGACCGCCGGCGTCCTCGATATCTCCGGCCCGATCCAGGAATTCCGCCAGAGTCACCACGTCCAGGGGTTCGCTTTCCCCTGCAAGCCTCTCGGCCGCCCCAAAAATCAGCCGATGGTCCTGCCGGTAGAAGTCGGCGGCAGAAATAATCTCGGAGATCTCATCAAACCGACGGTTATCCAGCATCAGACCGCCAAGGACCGCCTGCTCAGCCTCAACAGAATGGGGCGGAACCTTGATTCGGCTGGTTTCTGGGTCGTTGGAAACGGCTTGGAAATTGGGGTTGGCCATGGAGTCTTCTTTATCTGGAGTTCAGTAACGTCTAGCATACACCAGAATGCAACAGGCCCGGAATTCCACGAGTAAGTGGAACCGGGCCTGTTTTTACACAAAGCCTTCGACACCTGCACAGGCAGGATCAGAAGACCATTGTTACCGCAGATCTTGCGTTGCGCTTACTCAGCAACAACCGCAAGATTGATGGTAACGGATACGTCCGAGTGCAGCTGCAGTTCGATTTCGTACTCACCTACAACGCGCAGGGGACCTTCCGGCAGACGAACTTCACTTTTCTCGACCTCAGTGCCGGCAGCGGTAATCGCGTCAGCGATATCGCGCACACCAATTGAGCCGAACAGCTTGCCTTCTTCGCCAGCCTTGGACGTGATCGTGACCGATGCACCGTTCAGGGTCTCACCGCGAGCCTGGGCTTCTGCCAGTTTCTCGGCAGCAGCTTTTTCAAGCTCGGCACGACGCTCTTCGAACGCCTTCAGGTTGTCCGCTGATGCGGGCACAGCCTTGCCGTAGGGCAGAAGGAAATTACGACCGTAACCGGCCTTTACTTTTACCTTGTCACCAAGTGAACCAAGGTTTGCTACTTTTTCGAGCAGAATAACATCCATCTCGTTAACCTCTTCGTGCTTTATTCAGCCGGACCCGCGGGCTTGATTCGCCCCCGGATATCCAACCAGCTATCCACAAACGCCAGAACCAATAACAAAATCATCAGACTCGGACCCAGAAACACCAGTGCCAGGTAAAACACTACCAACCACTGACTGCTCAGGCCTTTTCGGCCTACAAACCCGTGAATCAGGGCCAGCGCCGCTAAAAACAGCGGAAACCCGCCGACCCAGCCCATCAGCATGGGGTTCAGCCCGATAACAGAGCCGCCCACCATGATGGCTACGCAGATCAAGGCGAAGACCGGGGTCAACCGCAGGGCATGAAACTCGCTACGGAATCCACCGGGGTTATAAAGCCCCGCCTGCCACGACCTCGCCAGCATGGTCATGCCCACACCTGTCACCAGGTAGGTGCCTGCCATGCTGGCGTTCATGGTCTGCCGAATAACGCGCTCCAGATTATCCCCGAAGCTGCTCGCCATTTCGGCATTCATCTGCTGGTAGAACTGCACACCGGCCTGAACCAGGCTATCAATCAGCTCGGGGTACAGCACGGGCAGTAGCAAGCCGGTAATGATGGCCAGAAAGCTGCCTGACAGCAAAGCTCTCTCCCAGGACAGCGTTGTTCTGAGCACCGATGCGATCAGCATTACCTGAAGCAGCACCGCCAGGGCCGTCGGGTCCTGCCCGAACCAGCTCCAGCCGAGGGCCGGCAACAGAGCCCAGAGACCGACGTTCAGCCCCTGAGCCACACCGAGCCTGAGAATGACCAGGCCAACGACTGCCGCACCCACCCAGAACAACAGGGGTACTGCTGTTGTCGCAACCGCAACGCCCCCTGCCTGCAGGGGACCGCGCATTACAAACTTTGCCAGTGCACGCATGGTCCCGAGTCCTGTGATTCTGTTACTTAGTTATCGTGGCTGTCCGAGTACGGCAGCAGTGCCAGGTAGCGGGCGCGCTTGATCGCGGTAGCCAGCTGACGCTGATAACGTGCTTTGGTGCCGGTAATACGGCTGGGCACGATTTTGCCGGTTTCAGTAATATAACCTTTCAGTGTGTCCAGATCCTTGTAATCGATCTCTTTCACACCTTCTGCCGTGAAGCGGCAGAACTTACGACGTCTGAAAAAACGAGCCATAACTTAACTCCTCAACTCCGGTAATGGTTTACTCTTCTTCGTCCTGAGACTCTGACTGGCGACTGTCGTTGTCGTTGTCGCTGTCGTCAGACTCGGAGGAGCGACGCGGGCGATCATCGCCGCCGCCACGACGGTCTTCACGGGACTCGGATGCTTTCATCGGCGACAGGTCAGTGTCGGCGCCGTCACGGCGCAGGATCATGTCCCGGATAATGGCATCGTTGAAGCGGAAGTTGTGAGTCATTTCGTCCATTGCGGCCTGTGAACATTCAACGTTCATCAGCACGTAATGAGCTTTGTGAATCTTGTTGATCGGGTAAGCCAGATGACGACGGCCCCAATCTTCCAGGCGATGTACCTGTCCACCATCTTCAGTGATGGTGTTGGTATAACGCTCGATCATTGCGGGCACCTGCTCGCTCTGATCCGGGTGTACCATAAATACGATTTCGTAGTGACGCATGAGTTCTCCCTACGGTTTAGACAGCCCCCTGCAGAATAAGGAATTCAGCAAGAAGCAAGGAGGTGGCAGACAAGCCGCCGATTTTTTTGCTTTCCAGTAAAAGCCGACATCGAAACGCCTGCAAGCAGACAAAAAGACGCCGCCCCCAAAGAAAAGGGGTGCAGTATTCTAGGCGTGTCGGACTTTCTATGCAAGGCGTTGTCGAAGGGCTTCGTAAAGACAGACGCCGGTCGCCACCGACACATTCAGACTGTCCACCTGCCCCTGCA
>Ga0306910_1000035_pt1 | contig 103123 bp, 93 predicted proteins | sample AntRauMFilla2698_FD_190438 | JGI IMG/M metagenome (GOLD analysis project Ga0306910, IMG submission 190438) | Saline lake microbial communities from Rauer Islands, Antarctica - Metagenome Filla 2 #698 (v2) (version 2) | ecosystem: Environmental > Aquatic > Non-marine Saline and Alkaline > Saline... | reverse complement strand
ATTCCAACCAGAATTGCGCACGAGCTTTTAAGGCATCAATTTGAAATCGGTCTTGCAATGGGCTAGCCAGTAAGATACAAACGTTACCTTAAAGTAATTATTTTTTTTTGGAAAAGAGGGGAATTACTGACAACGCTCTTGAGTATAATTGGTTAAGTGTCTCATGCACTAATATAGCAAATAAAAACGAACTAGAAAATCTGCGAGTCCCGACGCTTTGGAATTCGTAAGTAGGCTAGAACCAAGCAATTAATTATACACGCCTTAAGTTTGATTTCTATTACATTTATGTATTAATTGGAAAGAACATAAGAGAGGAATAAATTGATATTAGCCATTTAGTTTTCGACTTCACGGATTCCGATGGTAATTATCATCAGTTTAAAAACAATCCTTCTGGCTTCAAAAAATTTGCAAAACTCTTAAATCAACAGAGTCATACACAGTATCGATTATATCTAAACTCCTTAATTATACATTTAGAGTATAAGTTTTACTGAATTTTCTCTTGTCGATCTCATCAGTTAATAAATCAATTATATTAAAAGACTTTAATAGGTTTGGTAAGATTTAGTTATTGTGGGAAAGGACAAGTCTATTTTTGCGCTTTAGCGCAATCAAACCTAAAATAGGACCTAAAGCTAAAAGTACATAAATACTATTTGAATCGGTTAGTTCTATCATCATAGTTATTATTTGAATGCTAATTATGGTTATTGAATACCCTATACAATTTACAATAGTAAGTGCGGTGCCTTTCATCTCTGCTGGTGCATTCTGGGCAACAAGTGTTGATAAAAGGGGTGAATCTGCAATGACCACTATTCCCCAAAAAATAAGAAATCCAAGAAAGAAACTTTCAAATTCACTAGTAAATACCCATGGAGAAATAAGGCAACATCCACAGGATAAAAGAAGGGCTATAAATGCTGTTCGTTTGGTTCCTAGAACTTGTGAGAGGTAACCGCTGAATATACAGCCCATCGCTCCTACTCCAATGATTAGAAATGATAATAATGGAATATTGAATATGACTTGTGGATGTTCTATGCTGTATTTTTTTAGCATGATGGGTACAAATGCCCAAAAAGCGTACAACTCCCACATGTGTCCAAAATATCCGAAAGCCACAGACCGAAATTTTATATTTCGGAATACACTAAAAAATGCTGATAGATCTGTTCGTTTGCTTTGTTTTCTGAACGGACCATCTGGCACCAGTATAACCATTAGCAAACCTCCTAAAACCCCGAGAGATGAAGTTGTTATCAATACCGATTTCCAAGAATACACAAGGGTCATTTCTTTTAACAAATGAGGAAATGCAGTACCCAACACTAAGGCGCCAACTAAAAATCCCAGCGACTTGCCGAGTCCTTTTTCATAATAATCCGCGGCAATTTTCATCCCAACTGGATAGATACCTGCAAGAAAAAAGCCTGTAAAGAAACGAAGTGAAAGTAAGCTCAATAAATGGTTTGCCTCCCATATGACTCCTAAGTTGAAGAGTGATCCCAATAAAGCACTGACTAAAAAAACTTTTGAAGGTGAAAAGCGATCTGCAATTGTTAAAATAGCGAAAATCAAAGTCCCAATGATAAATCCAAATTGTACGGCTGAAGTTAAGTGCCCCAAAGCACTCACACCAAGATCAAAATTTATAACAAGATTGTTTATAACACCATTTCCGGCAAACCAAAGCGAGGTGCAGCAAAACTGAGAGAAAACAATTACTGGAAGTATTAATTTAGAGTGTTTCACTTAGAATAGTATTCAATTTCACTTAACGCCTTCGTAAAATGAATGTAGCGTTAAGACGCCTAATCTAACACATACTCACCAAACCTGCCAGCGAAAAGACTAGTAGAATAACTAATCGTTGCGACTGTGTTTCATGTCGCCTATTTCCAACTGAAGTTTATTGATTTTGGACATTATAGATGAATTGTATAATTCTGAATTTTTGTTAACCAAAGATGATATAATATATGCATGATAAACACTTTTGTGTTAGGATAAGAATAACCATATATCCAAAACATTCATCACTTCACGATTGTCTATCGATAATGGAATCCCGATAGCGTTCAGTTGCCTTTTCTAAGTTTTCTGAAAGTGATTTTAACCAGCCCATGTGGTTGGATATCAAATAGGCTTCCTGGAGAGCATGAAGCGTTTCTGTGTCTAATTCAGTATGGCCTTGCTTGATGTTTTCATCTCGCTTGTTGGATAAATGTTGGTATTTGCCCAATAACTTCTCCTGTGCATCTTCCGCGGTTTCTTCAGTAAGCTTTTTCTTAAATTGAGTATGGTCCAAACTGTCACAAGCCGTCTGTAAAGTGTTGGCGATTTTATGGATGAGTAGATTGAATTCTACCGAAGCAGGTGTGGTTTGATGAGTGATGATAAAATTACCTATGGACGCAATAGCAGAAATCATGGTCTGGTTAAGGGTCACCATTTCATAAATTAATTGGAATTCATTTTGTTTCGATTTTGGATCTTGCGTCAATCTTTGGAAGGCTGCATTTAAATTACTAATCGCCAAAAAAGCGTCTTTCCTTGCCAGATTATAGGACAGTTTGTTTGCTGAGGGATCTTGATACAATTCCTGTGTTGCTAGGAGGTATTTTTTATTCATCTCTAAAGCATTCAAAAGCACTTGTTTTAGATTGTTTGCTTCCCAACTAGGAAATATGGTGTAGTTTGCAACAACGGCGATAGTGGCCCCAATGATGGTGTCGAGGACGCGATACTGGATGACCTCGAAGGCATCCGGATTAATTAAGGAATACACGAAGACAATACTGATGGTAATTAATGCAGCAGCAGACTTATAATTTTGTTGAATCAATGCAAAGGCAAATATCAACGAAACCAATGCTAATATCGAATAGACCACCACATTTTGGGTGATAAGCACAATACCAACAGCCACTACAGCCCCTATGAGTGTTCCAATGATACGATCTTTTGAGCGTTCTTTGGTTAAGCCATAGCTAGGCCGCATAATAACAATGATGGTTAGCAAAATCCAATAGGTGTTTTGAATATCCAAAAGAAAACCTAGCAGATAGGCCAAGACCATCGCAATGCTAAGGCGTAAGGAATGTCTAAACATGGTGGAATCGAAACTCAAATTTTGAATAAGGACATTCAGTCTGTATTCTTGAAGTGTTAAAAACTGACTCGAATTTTGTCTTTTTAAAGAAACTTTAGAGGCATCTTGGACATTTGCCATCACCCGTCTTATAGCTTTAATCTCTTCAAGCAGTTGTTCTTGGTAATCGTATAGATTTTTCAATACCAAAGCACCCTCTCGCGCTTGGGGTAATTTCACGGTATCGATATAATTGGAGATGGAATCGTTGGCATCTGATAATGCCTTTAATAAATGTTCTTTATCTGGTATTTCATCATTTTGAATCAATAATTCTGACAAGCGTATGAGATGGTTACCCATGATTTTATTCAGGGTTTTGGAAGCTTTTAGAAATTCTTTACGCTCGCCAAAAATTCCATCGATCGTTTTATAATCCAAATGTTTAGCTTCTATCAATTCGAAAATCTTGATTGAGGAAAGGAAAATCAATAATTGCTTTTCTTCATATCTCGAACGTCCAGAACGTTTACGTGCCGTAAGCAGTGTTTCTCGAAGTGTCTCGTGCTTATCGTTGATTTTATTTTGAAGGACGAAAGTTTGTTGAAGGCGTTCGTCACGCTTCGTTTTCTTGGTTAAAAGTTTTGCTCTTAATTTTAGGTACTCGCCAATGAGGTTGAGTGTATCTGACAAGAGTTGGTTCTGATCTTTTTTGGGGGAAATCTTTTGAAAGATAAAAGATAGAATCAAATACCATAGACCACCAACTCCCATTAAGGCAACTTGAATCAAAATTTCATGAGCTGTTTCTTTTTGAATGGCAAAGGCAATGACCATGGATAGTAAGCCTGAAAAGGAAACCAATGACGCTCTAAAACCATACACTGAAATGAGCGACACTACAAACGAAATAACTGTAATGGCCAACAACAAAAAGGCTAAAAAAGGTTTTAAAAATAAGATGATGCCCGTAATAAGCATGGTTAGCCCAATGCTTATCAAAACGGCATTAACTTTACGTTTATTACTACCAGGAATGTCCCCAGGCGCATTTAAAAAAGCACCGACAGCAACTGGTAATGCATATTCAAAATACCCTAAAAAGTACAGTACACCAAAAGGCACAGCTATTCCCACCCCAAGCCGAATCCCTCGGTCGAAGTTGGTGCTTTTTAGAAACAATTCTAGTTGTTTGAGTTTTTCCTTCAAGAAACTTTTAAATTTGATAGTAAAGTTAGGGTAATTGTGGGGGAAGTACTATCTACTAAGCTAATTTTAGTAGGTGTTCAACCGATGACTATAAAAACCCCTAGCCTTATATAAGTTATAAAACCCTTTTGCATACGGCATGATGTCCTGTTTTTAATTTTTGAGTTAAGGCTTCTACCTATTTTTAATTTTTCATATTTTTACAGCTAAAGCGTATGATTATGAAATGTCAACTTGATCTTTTGGCCTTTGGTTGTTATAATGATTTTCTTTGTCAATTTATTTAAAAAAAGTCACATATGCGGAAGGAAGTTCAAAATTAAAAGCAGAATGTGGTTTCTTGAATTTATTTTTGAGAAAATCCTTAAAAATAAGGAGAAAATATAACGAACCGACATAGTTAAACATAAAAAACACTCTAACTCTTAGACAAAGAAAATGAATGAAAGCACTTTAATTCAAAATGTAACCCTTGTGAATGAGGGAAAAATACTGGTTGCAGATGTACTCATTGCGGAAGGGCTTATACAGCAAATTGGAAAAATTGATGCTAAAACAAACCACAACTTAATAGACGGCACCGGCAAACACCTCTTCCCGGGAATTATAGACGGTCAAGTTCATTTTCGAGATCCAGGTCTAACCCATAAGGGCGACTTATACACCGAAAGTAAAGCAGCCATAGCGGGTGGTGTGACTTCTTTCATTGATATGCCTAATACAGTCCCAAATATCTTGACTGTTGAAAGCTTAAAAGAAAAATTTGACATTGCTTCCAAAAAATCTTTAGCTAACTACTCCTTTTTCCTTGGTGTAAATGGAGATAATATCGATGAGGTTATAAAAATGGATACGAGCCAATTTATTGGTGTTTCTGATGACGGCTTGTATTTTACCAAAAAAGGAAATCTACTGGCCGATAATCCAGAAATAATGGAAAAACTATTTGCCAACTGCAAATCCATTATCGCCATCCATTCCGAAAAGGAAGAAATTGTAGAAAAAAACGAACAGGCCTTTAGAAAAAAATATGGTGATGATATACCTGCAAAATTTCATCCTATCATTAGGAGCACTGAAGGCTGCTATGACGCTACCAAACGCGCCATAGATTTAGCAAAAAAACACAAGGCCAGATTGCATATTTTGCATTTAACTACGGAGGCAGAAACTCACTTGTTTCGTAACGATATCCCACTAATAGAGAAAAAAATAACAACCGAAGTTTCTGTACATCACCTCTGGTTTTCAGACGAAGATTATGAGCGATTAGGAATGCTAATTAAATGGAATCCAGCCATAAAAACAAAAAAAGACAAAGAAGGCTTATTAAAGGCCCTACTTGATGATAAAATAGATCTTATAACCACAGACCACGCTCCACATACGTTGGAGGAAAAACAACAAACCTATTTTCAATCTATGTCGGGAGCACCTATGGTTCAGCATACGCTCAATTGTATGTTGGAGTTTTATAAACAAGGCCTCATTTCATTAGAGAAAATTGTCGAAAAAATGTGCCATAATCCGGCAATTTTATATCGCATGACCAACAGGGGATTTATAAGAAAAGGCTATCACGCAGATTTAACTTTGGTGGATTTGAATAGTGAATGGACCGTTGCTAAAGAAAACCTGCTTTACAAATGTGGTTGGTCACCATTGGAAGGAACTACATTTCAAACAAAAATTGAACAAACTTTTGTAAATGGAAATTTGATTTATAACCATGGCACTTTTAAGGAAGATATATTTGGGATGCCCATAGATTTCAATACTAAAGAGAAACAAAAATGACCCAAATTTCAAGTGACATTTCAAAAGCAATTGAACTCTTAAATAAAGAAGATGTCGTAGCAATACCTACCGAAACTGTTTATGGATTGGCAGGGAATATCTATAGTGAAAAAGCAATTCGAAAAATATTTGAGGTCAAACAAAGACCTTTGTTTAATCCGTTAATCGTTCATATACCTTCTATCGACCAACTAGAAAAAATAGCACGTGAATTTCCGGTAAAGGCTCAAAAGCTTGCTGAAGCCTTTTGGCCTGGTTCTTTAACGCTCATTTTGCCAAAAAGATTAAACATACCTGAGATCGTAACTGGAGGTAAAGATACCGTTGGGGTTAGAATTCCAAATCACCCCGTTACTTTAAGTTTGTTAAAACAATTATCTTTTCCACTTGCAGCTCCAAGTGCAAATCCCTTCAACAGAATTAGTCCCACAAGTTCTGATCACGTTAAAGCGTATTTTGAAAACACCCTATCTATGGTGCTTGAAGGTGGTGAATGCAAAAACGGAATAGAATCTACCATTATTGGCTTCGAAAATAACGAAGCTATACTCTATAGACTTGGAGGTATTTCTGTTGAAGACATTGAAAAAATCATCGGAAAAATTCAGATAAGAAACAAAAGCGACACAACACCTAATGCCCCAGGAATGTTAGCAAAACACTACGCCCCCAAAACAAAAATGTTCCTTTTGGACGATGTTGATAAGTTCATTGAAAACAATAAAAGTAAAAAAATTGGTATCCTAAAATTCAAAGAAAACCTGAATACCGCGAGTGTAGAACATATAGAAATTTTATCAAAATCTGGAGATTTAAAAGAAGCTGCTTCGAAGTTATACAGTACTTTACATAAACTAGATAGCTTAAATTTAGATCTAATTGTAGCTGAAAGATTTCCAGATGTTGGTTTAGGTAAATCTATTAATGATAGATTAGAAAGAGCCACAAAATAATTATTCCTTACTTCATGGGTACTGCTTTATTTGAAAATAGAAGTTTAATCATAGCCACAAAACACGAAAAGGAAAGAGTGATTGCGCCTCTTTTAGAGAAGGCTTTAGGAGTATCATGTTTTGTAAAGGATGGCTTCGATACAGACCAGTGGGGAACTTTTTCTGGTGAGATAGAACGAAAGCAAGACCCCATAGCTACTGCAAGACAAAAATGCTTGAAGGCCATGGAACTAAGCAATTGCGAGTTAGGTGTGGCTAGTGAAGGTTCCTTTGGTGCTCATCCTTCTCTATTTTTTACAAGTGCAGATGATGAGTTTTTGATTTTTATTGATAAAAAAAACAATTTGGAAATTATAGCCAGAGAATTGAGTATGGAAACCAATTTTAATGGTCAGGAAATTAAAACAGAGACAGATCTATTGAACTTTGCAGAATTGGTAAAATTTCCATCACACGGACTCATACTTCGCAAGTCAAAAACGGCCAATACAAATATCATAAAAGGGATATCAGATGTAAGTCAATTAAAAAAAGCCTTTAAAGAACTGATGAACACGTCAGATTCGGTTTATGCAGAAACCGATATGAGAGCGATGTTCAACCCAAGCCGAATGGCTGTCATTGAAGATGCAACCAAAAATTTGATTGCTAAAGTCAATTCCTGTTGCCCTCGATGTACTACCCCTGGTTTTGGAATATTGGAAGTTAAGAAAGGATTAAAATGTAACTGGTGTGGATTGCCTACCAACTCGACCTTGAGTTTTATATATAGCTGCCAGAAATGCAATTTTACTAAAGAAGACATGTATCCACATAAAAAAAGAACAGAAGACCCTACGTATTGCGATTACTGCAATCCATGAGAGGATGATTGCCATAGCTAAGGTGTGAAGAAGGCAATTTTTAATACCAAAAATGGATTGTCAGTCGGAGGAAAATATAATTTAAACGAAATGGGATGGAGTATTAAGTATTGAAAACTTAAGCCTTAACATTCCAAATCGAAAGTTGGTCTCCTGCTTTTCTACAATGTTTATCGTCTCGATTCTTTCGCTTATAGTAAACGAATTTTGTTTTTACCTTTTGCAAAGGTCAACGAGCAAAGCAGATGTTTACTTGGAAGCAAATGTAAATTTTCACATCAAACGATATGTTCATTGACCTGAACAGCAGCAGGAGTTTTGCTGAATGTGATAAGCTCCAATACACCTATCTAGATTATGGGAGCTATCGGATTTATTATGCTTGTTCGAGGAGTATTTTTGATTCCGTAATTGAGTCAATAATGAACATAAAATCAATTTGGCTAGTTGCTTTTTATAACTTGAACATGGTATTTTAGACTTTTGAGAAAAAAAGCTTAAATTTATAGGTAACTTCTTAAATATCCCAATCATGATAAGAGTAAGGTTAGAAATAGATGAAGTCCAAATTTACAGACCCAAAAAAAGATGGAGACTTTACTTTATAATTGTTGCTGAACATCCCTCAGATAATGACAAAATGATTTTAACCACTTTACCTCAAGAGCCGTTCAAATTGAGTAAGAGACATGATAATTCTTTCCAATTCGATACCGACGAAACAGGTTCGGAAGGTCTATTTGTCTTGAGCAGAGAGCTTCCCGAAGATAAAGAACTAAATGTTCACATCCACTTACGTCACACCAGAAGATCGTCAAGAAACATGGGAGAAATTTTGCAGAATATTGAAACTGGCATAGGTGGAGATGCCTTTGGTATAGTTACTGATATTTTGGGCACCACAAAAGTCCCATGGTTAGTCATTGCAAAAAAAGCAGTCCCGTTGGTTGGGAAAATCCTCTCTGAGATTTCAGATAGAGACTTTGGATTTTTAAGTGCTTTTGAACGCTTTGGAGATGAATTTGAAAATATTTATGAAATAGATAGACAGAAAGATTTTAGTGGAGACGCTTCATTAGTCTATAGCTGGTCTGTAGATGTATGAAAACGATGAAAATTTGATTCAAGAACTGGAATGATAGCATTTTCAAAAATCGCACTTATTTTTAGTAATCCATTTGGAGGGGTCACCATATTTCATAGATAAGCTGTCCTTTGGAACTAATCCCTTGGAGGTGCGGTTGAAATAAACAGACCTAAAAATATGACACCTAAAGAAAAAATGATCCCTTAAAATAGATGGAGTGAATTTGATTTTAAAATTTGAAACTTTATGAGAGATTCTATATAAAATGACAATTTTTTTATTGAGTATCAGCCAATCTTAAAACCTTTCTATGTTAAACCTTACCCTAAATTACAAATTATAGGTCATAAAACCCCTACCTTAAGAAGAATAGTTAAAAGAAAAAAAATGAAAAAGCGAACAATTTTAATTACAGGTGCTGGTTCTGGTCTAGGAAAAGGAACGGCTATTGGGCTTGCAAAGGTTGGCCATAAGATTATCGCAGCAGTTCATACTTGGGAGCAAATGTCCAGATTTAAAGAAGAATTAAAGGATACTAATCATGAAAAAAACATCGAGTTGTTCAAACTAGATATTTTAGATCCTATAGATTGTGAAAAAGCATGGACTTACGACATTGATATTTTAGTCAATAATGCTGGTATTGGTCAAACAGGACCCTTGGCTGAAATACCCGTTGACCTTTTAAGAGAGGTGATGGAAACCAATACATTTTCAACACTTGAATTCTCACAACCGTTCATTAAAAAAATGGTGGAAAAAGGCCAAGGTAAAGTGGTATTTTTATCATCGATAGCAGGACTTACAACAAGTCCATTTTTAGGGCCTTATAATGCGTCCAAACATGCTCTAGAGGCAATTGCCCAATGTTTGAGAGATGAACTAAAACCCTTGGGCGTTACTGTAGCTACAATTAATCCTGGACCATTTGAAACCGGCTTCAATGATAGAATGTATGATAGTTACAAACAGTGGTTTGATGAAGATTTTCATTTTACGGATAAAAAAGATCTTGAAAAAGCGGCAAAAGGAATGGCAGATAATCAATTTGACCCCCAAACAATGATTGATAAAATGGTGGAAGTGATTCCTCAAGAAGAACACAATTACCGAACTGTTTGTCCCGAAAAAATGGAAAGCATGTGTCAAGAGTATCAAAATCGACAGTATAAAATTCAAACTAATATAATCGATAAATCTAAAAAGTAAAATTAGAATACAATGTGATTTAGAAACTGTATCCAATTTAAACTCACCAATTATTAATCATTTTAGTAACATTTGACGCAGTGTTTTATACTTCCACTGATTCAGAATTAGTTTAGTTCCTAATAAGATCGGAGTGATATTTCAAATTTCAATTGATAATTTCCCAAAAAACCATTGACCAATTGATGCTTCACAGTAATGTTGCCAAAAAACTTAAGTATTTTATCCAAATTAGTTCATGCTAAAAAGCGATACACATTTGTAATCTATTTCAACCCACTTATAATTTTCAAAGCCTTGGGCAAGAAAAGCTCTAAAAACTCATTTATTGAAAAAATTTAAGTTGGGTTGATGAATAACAAACCAAAATATATGATGGAGAATAAATTCAAAAACAAGAGACTGAAAGATCTTCATTCCCTTAAGCTTTTAGATACTACCCCCGAAAAAGAGTATGATACTATAACTAGCCTTGCCGCTTTTATCTGTGATACTCCCATATCTTTGGTTTCTCTTGTTACGGATACAAGACAGTTTTTCAAATCACATCATGGAATAGATATAACTGAAACTAATGTTGAAAACTCGTTTTGCGATTATACCATAAAAGTTCCTCAGAAATTTTTTATTGTGGAAGATGCCAGGAAGGATAATCGCTTTAAGGATACTTCTTTGGTTATAGGCAATTCGAGTTTTATTTTTTATGCAGGAATACCTTTAATCACTAAAGAAGGCAATGCCCTAGGCACCTTGTGTGTTATAGATCATAAACCACGCAAGCTGGATGAAAAGCAATTAGAAGCCTTAACGTCTTTGGCCAATCAGGTTGTACAGCTTTTTGAGCTCCGTAAAAACCGCCTTGAGATTAAAGAAATGGCAAATAATTTTGCTGATGAATCTCAACGTCTTCATACTATTATTAGCGCTACCCGTGTGGGCATCTGGGAATGGCATATTCCTAGCGATAAGATCAATTTAAATGAGCGCTGGGCAGAAATGTTGGGCTACACCCTTGAAGAATTGAAACCCTTAAGTTCTGAAAGTATACAAAGGCTCATATTTCCAAAAGATTTTGAAACTCTTACTGAGAAAATTATGGCTTGTTTGGAGAAAAAATCAGATTTTTACGTAGGTGAGCATCGTTTTTTACATAAAAAGGGGCACGTCGTTTGGATTCATGACCGTGGACAGGTCGTAAGCTGGACAAAAGACGGTAAACCTTTGCTTATGGCGGGAACCCATACCGACATAACAGAACTTAAAAATACAGAAACCCAATTTTCAACAATTACAAATAATATACCTGGTGCAGTTTTTCGTTATCAGCGCTACCCTGAAGGTAAAGATGAATTGCGATTGGTAAGCAATGGAGCCAAAAGTCTCTGGGGCTTCTCTGCTGAAGAAGTTATGCAAAATAATAACCTTATTTGGGAAAGGTATGATGATAAAGATTTAAAAGCTCACCTCCGAACTATCAAAAATTCTGCAGAGGACTTAAGCTTTTGGAAACACGAATGGCGATATCATCACCCTGATGGCATTATTCGCTGGCACAAGGGCTGTGGGAACCCTGTACGCCTGAAGAATGATACTACCATCTGGGACTCTGTCATCTTTGACATTACCACTCAAAAAGAAAATGAACTGAAGATTGAAAAAAGTGAAAAAAGATTCAAAGGCTTGGTTCAAAATGGCTCTGATTTAATTACCATCTTCGATTTTAAAGGAAACTACAACTATGTGAGTCCTACTTCAAGAAAAATATTAGGTATTCCTCCAGAAGAATTTGTTGAAAAAAATGCTTTAGAATTCATCCATCCCGATGACAAAGAAACGTTTTATGCCAGTCTACTAAGTTTGAAAAATGAAAAACAAGTCGCTATTAAACCCTTTAGATTTAAACATGGGGATGGTTCATGGCGATGGATGGAGACCTTTGTTACCAATCTCATGGAAGACTCAAGTGTAGGTGGACTTGTGGCAAATTCAAAAGATATAACCGAGCGAAAACTTACAGAAGACAAACTTAAAAAAAGTGAGGCCTATTACAGAGGTTTATACGAATCTCAAACCAATTATGTACTTAGAACTGATATGGATGGCAACTATACCTATGTCAACAAAAAGTTTGTCGAGGAATTCGGTTGGCTTTACGCCGATGAAAAAATATTGGGTAACAATTGTATGGGATCCATTATGGATTACCATCATCAAAAAACACAAGAAACAGTTGGCCAATGTGTAGCAGAGCCAGGGAAAGTGTTCAAAATTGAAATTGACAAACCCAGTAGCGATGGAAGAATCCTGACAACCCTTTGGGATTTTGTGTGTGTTGAAGATTCTGATGGAAAACCTTCCGAAATACAATGTATGGGTCTGGATATTACAGATCGTATAAAATCTGAAAAGGCTCTCAAAGAATCTGAACATCGCTATTCTGACCTATTTCAATTAAGTCCACAACCTAAGTTTGTTTATGATATGGCTACTTTGAAATTTCTGGATGTAAATCAATCTGCAATTGAACATTATGGATATTCGTATGATGAATTTATGAATATGAGTATTAGTGAAATAAGACCAGAATCTGAAATACCAAAATTCGAAGCAACACTCAAACGTGCTCAAGAAAAAGGAAAGCAAACTTTTCTTGGTGAGCATATTCATAGAAAGAAAAATGGTAAGGAGATTGTAGTGGAGATCCGAATAAATAATTTGACTTATAAGGGAAAAGAGGCCCAAGTGGTTTTAGTCACCGATATCACTGAACGTCACAATCATATGAAGGCTATTGAAGCGCAAAATGAGAGGTTTAGAAAAATTGCTTGGACCCAATCTCATGAAGTTCGCGCTCCTCTTGCCCGTATAATGGGAATGGTGGAATTGCTAAAAGTAGACTATACATCGACTAAGGAAAAAGAACTGCTTTTAAAACATATTCTTTTTTCGGCTACTGAATTGGATGACATTGTTAGAGATATCGTCGATGCTACCCAACAAGAGGAAATTTGAAAACATTTATGAAATAGATAGACAGAAAGATTTTAGTGGAGACGCTTCATTAATCTATAGTTGGTCTGTAGATGTTTGAGATTGATGAAAATTTGATTCAAGAACAAGAATAATGCCATTTCCAAAAATCACACTTATTTTTGATAAGCCTCTTGGTAAGGTGACCATATTTCATAGATAGACTGTCCTTTGGAACTATTTCCACGATGGTGCCATTCTCCATTTATAACCTCATAGTCAAATTCTAAATCTGCCCCTACTCGATTTTTATCCTTAGAGAAAAACCTAATACGTTCGGTATAAATACCATTTTGGGCAGTGTATGTCCCACCACCACTAGCTCCAAAAGTTTTGGTAGCAGAATTGAACGCTATCCATTGAAAACGGCCACCTCCCAAAATTTTAATAGTACGCCTATCACCAGGTATCATTGTCCTCATCTCTCCGTCACGTTGTCGACCCGTAATGACCCAATTGCCGTCTAGATCGTCATTATTTACAGAGACCCGTTCCCAAACCTTTTGAGAGCTTGAACTTGAAAGTTGAATACGACTTTCGTTTACCCAAGTCATTAAGTACTGATGTTCTATCCCAATCTTAGAATCGTCATAAGTATCAAAATCTCTAATTTCAATAAGTTTTTCGTTTTCAATGCGATATTCTCCTCCAGCGGCTCCTAGAAATGAATTGTCCACTACATCCCTAGACCCTAAAGCAAAATAACCGTCCTTAACAATTTTTATAACTTCTCGATTGGTTATTGCCTCCCCGTCTAGATAAGTCAGCTTCCAAGCTCCTTCCATTGTTTGAGCCGTTGAAATAAACAGACTTAAAAAAATGACACATAAAGAGAATATACGTTTCATCGGTTCTGTAATTAGGTTTGACCTCTAAATTTAGTCAAAAATAAGGACTTCAATGGTTTGGATAACCCATACAATTATAGACTAAACATCAACTCTAAAGCCGCTATTAAAGTACCACTATCATACCTTATGGACTTACAAAATTAAGCCCTACATTAAAGAAAAAAGGATTTTCTAAACTATTTACCATTCCAAAATCCTGATCGCCGAAAAATCCTCTGAAAAAATCTCCCTCACCGTCTAGTTCATCCGCATCATAAGACCAATCGTATCTGAATCCAGCTTGGACACTTGCCCAGATGTACCCTGAAATTTTAGTTTGAAATTCCAATTTAGGTCTAACTTCCCCTCTTCGTATTTCATAAGAGTTTCCATTCACAGAATACTCATCTATACGGTAACTTTGACCCTCTAGATCGAATCCTGCAAGAAGGAGTGAGTTTTGGTTGATGTTATAACGCAGATAAGCTCGGGCTGGAAATAAGATTTCGGTTCCCCATTTTTTATTTTCAGAAGTCCAATCAAACATGATAACAGGCACATAATTAAGATTTCCGACTCTATATGTTCTAGATACACCTACCCCCCAACGGAAATAATCGTTCACCCGTCTTCCATAGACGGCGGCTGCACTATATCTTATGGTGCTCAAAGATTGAAATTCATCCAAGCCGTAATTACCGCTCAAATCCATCTGAGCTTGAAACACTATAAATTCTGTTTCATTCAAAGGAAAAAATAAAGTATTGGTCCAGTTGATATTTCGAAGACCGTCCTCGTTTAAAATACGACCTAAACTTCTTGCTTCAGTTCCATCTGGAAGACGTATTGGAGACCGAGGAGAGTTCAAATTTTCTCTGATGTTATAACGTGTATCCGTAAAATTAATTCCCGATTGCCAAACAAAACTACTTTTGGAAATGATAGGGATGTTGGTATTCAATCTGAAACCGCCAGTGAATCTAGCTCGCCCAGTTTCGTTAATAGCTGGATTTTCCTCATCGACATCAAAACCGTTGTCAAGAGATTGAGGAAAGGTGACCTTTGAAAACTCATAGTCGTAAGGCATTTGAGCATCAAAACTCACCCCTATAAATTTTTGGGGGCTCATTCCAGAAATTTTAGGACTAGCATAACGTTTTACAGGAGTGTCATCTTCCAATTCAAAATCATCATACTTACTATAATCTTCTTCATCATCTTGAGCCTGAATTGTATGTATGCCAAACCCAAAAAGTACAAGCAGTGCAAAAATTTTGTAATTGTGATTCATATGTTTATGGTTAACAAGTAAATACGTCGCAAAGGTCATGACCTCAACAACTTAATACTTAAATGTATTGTTATTTTTTTCTGGTAAGTCTTCTCCAAGTGTCTGTTCTACCAAAGGTTTTTACGCCCACATAACCTCTTATATCCAAGGTGTTTTCATCTATCATAGTAATTATACAGCTATAGCTTGTTCCATTTTCTGGATCATAAATAGTACCTTCTTCCCATATTCCCTCACCTTGATACTCAAAATCTTTTAAAATACGGTAACCACGCAAAGGTGCACTTTGCATACTTTCATCTGGATTATTTTTATCTACTTTAGGTTCTCCAGTAGCTGGATCGATAGGCTCTTTTAGCCAAACGATTTTTCCGTAAAATTTATCATCAATCTTATCGATCTTTACCTTTGCCTTACCGTGTCCTGGCTCCCATACACCAACAATATCGCCTGCTTCTTGGGCAAAACTAAAGTATCCTAGTAAACAAAATGTGATCAAAAAAAGCTTAGTCTTCATAGTTTTCAGTATTAAATTAATTTCTGGTTTCAATTTCTAAAGTCACTTGCAAATCGAAGATAACATCTTCGTAATATTCATCTTCTAGCATGTCAAAATCTCCAACAAAAGTGATACGCTCGTCTGAAATTGCTGTTTGCAAATCTTCTTGCTCATCTGCTACTTGAAAAGTGTATTTTTTATTGGGTTGGATATTATCGTCTAAAAGTCCAATCTTAGTCATATCGGTATACTTAGATTTCATTTCAATTACCATTTTTCCAATCTTTGGAAAATCCATTCCCTTACGAGTCTGAATTTGGATTGATTTTACTTTCGCCTTTTCAATTTTGATATTTTCTTCAAGGTTTGGAAATAGATCTTCCAAAGAGAATTCCCAAGTTGCCGTTGCAGTGTTTGACCCTTCAAAAAGAGGACCCACAGCTTTTAGATCGAGAACGGGTGTTGTGATTTCATGCTTTTCAGTATTTACAGAACATGAAAACATAAAACAAATTAGAAGTAAAGAACTTCCTGCCATTTTTAAATTATGATACATCGATGGTTTTTTTTAAATAAATCTTGATAAAAATATACCAATTTTCCATATTTAGGTGTAATAAGGATAATATTTATTTAAAAAAATTTAATTGATATGATAAATAATTTTAATCTATTATTCATCATTAAATGAATTACGGAAAGTTGTCACCCTTAAAATAAGTTCAGAAGTAAAAATTGGTGACTAAATTGATTTGATGAAAGTTACTCCTATTAAAAAATAAGTCTTGTTGTTCATTAGTCTTATTAGTTCGGTAAACCCAAAGCAAATCTAAATGGAGGCCTTTAAAAAATCCTTCTGGCTCGAATGTGATTTGGGTGTTGAATTGTCTGGTACTATCGATATTGTATTTGTTGAGCTGAAAACGTTGGACTTCGGCACCGCTAAGATCTTGATAACTAACACCAAAATGGAGGTTGGGTTTTGAGAGTTGGTAATCAACTCTCAAGGTAAACACATCCACACCGCCAAGACCTTCCAATCTTGACCGAGGGATAGAGGTATAAAAATGATCTCGCCCCAACTCTTTTGGAAACAAAAATCGACCAGTATCAAAAGCTTTTGTATAGGCAGCGCTTACTTCCCATTTTGGGGTAAACCAACTCAGCTTAGAACTTAACACATTTGCTCTTTCATCTGGCTGCATATATCGGTTTACCTCATCGAGTTGTTCTCCGTAAGATAAAGCTTGAGAATGTGCATATTGTACGCCAAGTTTATATGTCTTGTAAACGTAGTCGGCTTCTAGCCACACGATATTACTGATTTTATCGAACAGAAAATTATAAACATGAAAGTTGAAATTATGATTAATGTATCCATAATTGAAAATGGCAACGCCTTGGGTAGGATAAAAGCCTTTGTAAATAGCAGCTTCTCCATTGGGCTGAAAGCCCTGATTGACAAGACCAAAGGCCTCATCAAAATCGAACCAATCGTAAGATGACCTAGGTGAAAATCGATTTAGCCAAGCTAAATCTAACTTATGGGGAGAATCAAAATTGAGGTGTAACCAAGCCCCTTGATGTGCAAACCGATTCATACGGCCGTCACTGGCGTTGATAAGCCTTGTATATTCTGTTTTGATTTTACCATAGGTTTAATACCAATTTAAACCTATAATGTCCCAATAAATCGTTTAACCGAAACGAATTCTGCACATGCTTTTTTTACCTGGTTTTTATCAAAAATAATTACCATGACTTCTGCTATGCTAATTATTTTTAACTTCAATCAATCAAAAAACCTGTGCTGAGCTACGTCGTAGTATAATTCAATTTATTCATACGACACTATAAATTTAATTTGGTATTATTTATAATATTTTTTTCAACTAGCTTTTAATGTCCTCCAAAACTTGTGGAGAAATTGTCTGCTCTATACTCTCTACTATCCCCGGTTTCACTCTTCTGGAAGATGGTTTAAGCCTTTAAACTCTTTGGTCTCCACATTTGTATTTTCACCCTTTCTAAAATTCAATGGAATACACTCAATATGTTTTAACTATGAATTAATTAGATGCATCCTAACAAAACATAATTCAACTATTTAATTTTCTCTCTCACAGGATCAAGGAAGAAACCCTCAATTAGTATTTTAATTAACTTTTCTGAATGCAATGAATCGCTAAACCTTGAACAAAGGCTTAATTATGTTAAATATTTTTAATAAAAACTAAATTAAACTTAATTTCAGCATAGATTAGTTGTGTAAATCAAAAAATGTTAACATGAAAAAAAATTACGTATTACAGTTAATGGTAATGTTTTTATTCAGTTTTTCTTTCTTTGCACAGGAAGTTGAGATAAAAGGAGTAATCACAGACCCAGACAACCAGCCGCTCCCCGGAGTTACTGTGGTTGTTGAAGGAACAAGTAGAGGAGCTACAACAGATTTTGATGGCAACTACACTATCAAGGCAGAAAAGGGAGAAACCCTTTTATTTTCCTATGTTGGCTTTGATACACAAAAGATCAAGATTGAGAATAATACGACTATTAATGTCACCTTAAAGATGGGTATGCAGCTTGATTCTGTAGTCGTTATAGGTTCCAGAAGCCCTGGAAGAACGACTGTGAATTCTGCAGTAGCTATAGATGTCTTTGATATCCAACAACTTTCCAAAGCTAGTCCGCAGGTAAACTTGAACCAAATATTAAATTATGTGGCACCATCTTTTACATCCAACACACAAACCATATCGGATGGAACAGACCATATTGACCCAGCTTCTTTGAGAGGTCTAGGTCCAGATCAAGTTTTGGTTCTTATCAACGGAAAAAGAAGACATACGTCTTCTTTGATCAATGTCAACGGAACCTTTGGTCGGGGAAGTGTAGGAACAGATCTTAATGCTATACCAGCAGCGGCTGTTAAAAATATTGAGGTGTTACGAGACGGTGCAGCGGCTCAATATGGATCTGACGCTATTGCTGGTGTTATCAATATAATTTTAACAGATAATACAAACGAACTTCAACTCAATGTAACTTCTGGAGCCAATTTTTCAAGAAACGCCAATAGCCAAACTGGGGGTATTGATGGAGAGACTACAAATGTGAGTGCCAGTTACGGTTTGGACTTGGGAGACAAAGGTGGATTTATCAATTTTAGTGGAGACTTCGATATTCGTGAAGATTATAACAGAATGAAAGAATGGGAAGGTGATGTATACAATAGATACAACACTGTAGAGCGATTTGCCAATGCTGATGGTTACGATATCTCCGATCTCCTAGATGACGATGTTTCTGATGTGATACAATACGGCAATCAAGCTGGTTTTAATTTGGATCCAAATGCAACAATAGAACAACTACGAGATATCTTATCGGTAGACAATACCTCTGCTGAACTTAGCGCAAGAAATCAGGTAAGAAGTGATTTCAATATGAGAGTTGGTCAATCCAGGCTTAGGGGTGGTCGCTTGTTTGTAAATTTTGCTTTACCTCTGGATGATAATGGTACAGAATTATACTCGTTTGGAGGAATAAGTTCAAGAAACGGAAATTCTGCAGGTTTCTACAGGCTACCAAATCAGAGTAGAACATTTACATCTACTTATATCGATGGATTTTTACCAGAGATTAATTCTAAAGTAAAAGATGAATCTTTTTCAGCTGGTATTAAAGGTTCAGTCGGAGACTGGAATGTGGATTTCAGCAATACTTATGGAAAAAATAGTTTCCTTTATGTCATTGGTAATACTTCCAATGCGTCTTTGCAAAATGCGTCTACAACTATTTTTGATGCTGGTGGATTTTCTTTTGCTCAGAACACTACCAATCTTGACGTCAGACAATTTTTTGAAGATGTATCTGAGGGGCTTAATGTTGCTTTTGGTGCAGAACACCGTTTGGAGACTTACGAAATTGTTGCTGGACAAGAATCGTCTTATAGTCAATATACCACAGCCGGAGAAGTTATTACTTTAGCTTCGCAACAACCAGCAACAGACTTTTTTGGAGCAGCAAGGCCTGGAGGTGCTCAGGTGTTTCCTGGTTTTAGCCCAAATAATGAATTAAACAGAAGTCGTTCTAGTGTTGCGGGTTATGTAGATGTAGAGCTTGATGTCAGTGAGGAATTTCTATTAAGCTTTGCTAGTCGCTATGAAGACTATTCAGATTTTGGTTCGACTGTTAATTTTAAACTTGCATCTCGTTACAAACTTACAGATAATGTCAACTTAAGGGCTTCTGCCAATACTGGATTTAGAGCACCATCTTTGCATCAATTAAATTTTAATTCTACGTCTACTATTTTCGATCAAAATGGCGATCCGCAGGAAGTGGGTACCTTTGCCAACGATAGCAGAGCTGCTGAATTACTTGGTATTCCCGAATTAAAACAAGAAACATCCAGAAGTATAAGTTTAGGAGTAACGGGGAAATTTCCTGAAGCTAATCTTACATTCACAGCAGATGCCTATTGGGTAGGAATTGATGATAGAGTGGTTTATACGGGCCAATTCACTGGACCAGGAACGGGAACTGAACTGGATAATCTCCTAAGACAAGCTAATGCTTCGAGAGCTTCCTTTTTTGCTAATGCTATTGATACAGAGTCTAGAGGTTTTGATTTTGTCATTACTCATGAAATCAATCTCGGTACCAATTCTAGGCTTAATACAGACCTTTCTGGAACTCTATCAGAAACACGACAAGTTGGCGACATTAAGGCTTCTGAAGTCTTAAGTAATGCAGGACTTGTTGATACTTATTTCCCAGAAGATAGCAGAGTATATCTTGAAGAAGCTGTGCCTAGAACCAAAATTAATCTGACCAATAATTATACAGTTGGAAAATTTAATGTATTCCTTAGAAACGTATTTTTTGGTAAGGTCACTGAAGCAACTCCAACAATAGAAAATCAGCAAATTTTTAGTGAAAAATTAGTCACCGATTTATCCTTCGGCTATGTTGCGTCTCCTAGTTTAACCTTTACTATTGGTGCTAATAATATATTCGATATTTATCCAGACCGTGCAGAAGAAGCATTTGGAAATAGAAGCGGTGGTCGTTTTGACTGGTCAAGGCGTGCTCAGCAATTTGGCATTGCCGGCCGTTTCCTTTTTGCTAGAATGAGTATTTCACTCCAATAAGATTGTTTACTTTATAAAATAAGAGACCCTATTTTAAAATTGAAATAGGGTCTCTTATTTTATTAGGTCACTCATTAAATTCTAAAAATTCTTACTGATTAAGAGCTGTTTTTGAAATCCACTCTTTAATGTCCTCCAAAACTTGTGGAAACATTGTCTGTTCTATACTCTCTACTATCCACGGTTTCACTCTTCTGGAAAAGATGGTTTAAGCCTTTAAACTCTTTGGTCTCCACATTTGTATTTTCACCCTTTTTAATTTACAACTCTTTAACTGCAAGATTTTCTTTAAAAGTGGTAAAGAAGATTAAGTCATTTTTATTAAAATCATCACTCAAAGCTTCTATGTATAGTTGTGGGGTGTATTGAAACAATCCTTCTTCCGTTTCACGAGAATTTTGAGCCTAGGATAAATCTATCAAAAGCACCATACATAAAAACGTGAAGTATAATTTCATAAAAAAAAATAATGTTAAATAAAATATATTCATCTAAAAAAAAAGCCTTTTTTGGCTAAATAACTCCTAGTTTACGATGTTCGAAACCCACTCTGTAATCAATCTTAAAACCTCCGGAGACATCGTTTGTTCTATAAGTTGATATTCTGAAATATCTCCTGTATCGCTGTCTTGGAAGAGGTGATTTAAACCCTCTAGCTCGTGAGTTTCAATGGCCGTATTACCGCCATCACTCAAAGCTTTCTCAATAGCTGCTAAATTCTCTTTGGCAGACACTTGAAAGTCTTTACTCCCATTAAGGGCAAGTACAGGACAAGATACTTTTTGGAAGTAATTGGCAGGACTAGATTTAAGGATCGCCATCAACTCTTCATTATCGACAATAGAATTTACCATCTCGTTAAGCTCCTTCACGGGTAAAGTGGTTTCATACTTGATTGCTAATTTTTTTTGCAATTCAGTTTTGAGAGCTTCATCTTCTAAACTTGACTTCCTTAGTTCTGAGTATAGGCTAGCCAACATTCCATTGGTCCCTTCTATTTGTTTATCTGTCGCTCCTCTTAGTTTAAGGAGATCTTTGCGCTGCTTGAGCATCATCGCATCACCATTAACGCCGGGAGCGGCCAGTAAAACTAAAAAGTCAATGTCGTTTTCAATAGCAAGTTTTGGGGCAAGTATGCCTCCCAAACTATGACCTAACAGGCCTATTTTAGTCCTGTTTATTTGATTGTTGGATAAAAGATAATTGATGCCCGCTTGTGCATCTCCCATTTGAGTGGCCATGGTCATTTCTGACGTTCGTCCTCCAGACTCTCCTACCCCTCGCTCATCGAATCTTAAAACTGCAATCCCGCTTTGGGTAAGTTCATGAGCCAAAAGCAAAAATGGCTTATGACCAAATATGCTGCTATTCCTATCTTGAGGTCCACTGCCACTCAAAAGCATTACAGCAGGAAATGGGCCATCTCCTTTTGGTAAGCTAAGTGTCCCGGCCAAAACAACATCATTAGTTGTGCTTTTGTAGCTCACCTCCTTAATCACATAATCATACGGAGGCTTTGGTTCCTGTGGTCTATTCGGAAGATTGTTTCCTCTTTTAAGATTGAGTTTGAAAGACATTCCATTTTGAGAAAAATTACCAACGATGGTATCCTTTAGAGCCAATTTTCCCTGATACTGAATGCCTAATTCCTTAATTTGAATGGTTAACAAAGAATCGATATAAGTGGTTGCGTCTGACTTATACCCCTCTACACCTTGTAAAGGAACATCCATAGTTGAAGCAAATCCATTTTCTGTTTTATTAATATGAAAATTGATTCCAAGGGCATTCCCTTGAAACTTCAACTCACCTTGCCAGTCTCCCGTAATGTCTTGAGCTAAAGCAACTGAGGATAAAACTATAGGTAATAAGAAAGTATAAAATGTTTTCATAGGAATTTATTTTATTTGAAGATTCGGTTACTATTCTAAATTTGATTTCAACAGAAATTAAGTATAATCTTTTTTTGCTCCATCTTCAGGAATCCATACGGTATCCAAAGTTATATTATTTTTAAGGTCCTTTCGCTGAGTGGGGCAATGATTTAGGGCTTCCAAATGGTTACAAATCACTTGACCTTTGCAATCCTCCACAAATTTTAAAATATCCAACATAATCATCAAAATTGGTTCGTGCTCATCGAGTTGAGCAGACCCACAGGGGATCACACTCACATCAGGTTCTTTTTTGGATATAATGTCCTTAACGTCTTGTGTGTAAATTGTATCCGAACTTAAATACAGACTGGGTTCATTCGGCAATTCTATAAAAAATCCCATCACGTTCCCCATCAATTCAGCTACTTTCCCATAACCATGAGTAGCAGGAATGCCTTGGATAGTTCCTCCCAGAAAAGAAACGGCTTTGTTATACTCCAATTCTTGGACGACATGCAAACCTTTGGACTTTAGAGCATCCGCATCCAACCGACTGCAAGTTATAGGGATATGTCTTTCTTTTAAAAAATCGATTCCAGCTTCATCGAGGTGGTCTGCATGTTGGTGAGTAATCAGGGCATGCGTGGTTTTATCTAATACGCCTGAGGCTTGGTCTGGTAAAGCGACTAAAGGATTCCTAAGGGGCGGAAAACGTTTGGAAGTAAATGCTTCTATACTCCCCTCTTCGCCAAGCATAGGATCTACTAAGATATACTCAGTTTCTGTTTCGATAACAGCAGTGGCGTTTCTAAGGTGATGATAAGTCATTATTCTGATTTTGTTTTTAATGAACTTGATGTTCAAAGATAATTCAACTTTTATTATGAAGATAAATTGATGCTATTGCTTTTATTTGCAGAAAAATCAAAAGATGCAGATAAGCATAAAACCTTTTAGTTCCTCTGAAGTTGAATCTCTGGCAGAGTTAAGCCAAAATACCTTTATAGAATCCCATGGACATAGTGCCACTGCAACTGATATTCAAGACTATATCGATGATCACTTCAACACCCGCGCGCTATTAAAAGCTCTTAATGATCCCAATATCTACTTCTTTAAAATAGTTTTTGACAACCAACTGGCTGGTTATTCCAAATTAATCGTAGACCAACCTCATCCTCTTACAGAGATCTCACCAATAGCTAAATTTGAAAGACTTTATCTTTTAAAAGATTTTTACGGATATGGTCTTGGCAAAGAACTTCTAAAACACAATATAGAAATCGCTAGAACGCATCATCAAAAAGCCTTTTGGATATTTGTATGGACAGAAAACGAGAATGGACTAAAGTTTTATGAAAAAAATAATTTTAAAATCATTGGCGATCACAACTTCAAAATAAGTGACCAACATTCCAATCCTAATTTTGTGATGTTGAAATTGTTATAAGTTTTTGGAAAAAAAATAAATCCCAAAACGCAAAAGAAGAATCTTCTTTTGCGTTTTGGGATTAGCGTTATTTAGGTCCCGATTAATTATTATCATAGCCTTTTGGTCGCTTCCATCTCACAGGGGCTTCTGGCTCAGGTTTCATCTCAAATTCCTTGGTATTTAAAAGTTTCAAAGCCTCTTCCACAGCTTTTTCCAATTGAGCATCTCTGCCTTTTACTGCTATTTTAGGTTCATCTATAACTTCAATATCTGGAGCAACGCCTTCACCTTCTACAGCCCATTCCCCTTCAGTATCATAAAAACCACCTCTTGGAGCAACCATTCTACCTCCGTCAATAAATCTTGGCGTATCCCATGTTCCTACAAGACCGCCCCAAGTTCGCGTTCCAACTAAGGGACCAATATCTTTTTTCTTGAACATGTATGGTAATAAATCACCACCAGAACCTGCTCTTTCGTTGATGATCATAACCTTTGGCCCCCAAATACCAGCTATAGGTGATGTCCATGGGCGATTATCTCCTGCTTTACTATTGAAATAACCAATGGGTTCACGAGTCATAATGTCAATCATATAATCCGCAGCAGAACCTCCTCCATTATTTCTTTCATCCAAGATGACTCCCTTTTTATCCTGCTGTGAGAAATAATAGCGATTGAAACTAGTAAAACCTGGCTGACTTGTGTTAGGGATATAAACGTATGCTAATTTACCATTAGACATGTCGTCAACTTTTCTTCTATTGCTTTCAACCCAATCTATATACCTGAGTCCATTTTCACTTCTCACAGGCTTCACATACACTCTCTCTGCGCCAGATGGGGTAGCTTTATCATTAACTAATACTGAAACTGTTCTTCCTGCAGTTTGAGCGAAATGTTCATAAATATTATCCTTGGCAGTAATACCTCTTCCATTAACTTCTAGAATATAGTCCCCTTCTTCAATTTTTTGACCGGTCAAGCCCAAAGGCGCCTCTATATCTGGATTCCAACGTTCTCCATCGTAAATCTTTGTGATTCTATAGTATCCATTTTTAATTTCAAAATCGGCTCCCAACAGTCCCACTGGCACTCTATCTACATCTGGCATATCGCCACCAGAAACATAAGAATGACCAATAGCTACTTCCCCACTTAAAATATCAACCAAATAGTTCAAATCTGTTCTGTGATTTACATGTTTAACCCACGGTTGGTACCAATTATAGACTTTATCCCATGGTGCACCATGAACATTATCTACATAAAGAAAATCACGCATGAATCTCCACCCCTCTTTAAAGATTTGAGCATATTCCTTTTCTGGAACCACTTTCATTTTGGCAGAAACTGAAATCTTATCTTCGGGCTTTGGTGAGCCTTCAGTATCGGTTATATGCCAATTAGCCTTTTTTTGAAAAAGAGTAAAATCACCATTTTTAGAAAGTACCATTTGACTAACTTCATCTTCGAAATCTTCAGCTTTTTCTTTTTTTACATCATAGCTATGAACTTTTAAGTCATCTTGATTCTGTATTGACTCAGCTATGAATAGTTTATGAGCCTTAGAGCTTCTTATAAATTGATAATTTCGTGATGGTAATTTTAAGGAAACTACTCTATCTTGGATGTTATCGAAATCGATTTTTACTGTAATAACTTCTTCTTTTTTATCCTTTTCATCTTTTTTATCCTTTTCATCTTTTTTATCCTTTTCATTTTCTTCTTCGTTTTTCTTAATTTCTTCTTCATCGCTTTTCGGCAAATTAGGAGCTTGTCCTTCAGCACTTAGTACTACGGCGTAGAGACTTCTAGAAACCGATGGATCATAAGAACTCATATCCAACCACCCAGTGTTCAAGCCATAGTCGGTACTCGCTAAGAAATACAAATATTCTCCAGATTGGTCCCATTGGGGTGATGTTGAATCCGCCAAGGAATCTGATACCTGATATGTTTTCCCTGATTGAATATCGAAAATAAAAATAGCTTTGAAATGACTATTCTGCTGTTTTTCATAAGTCAGATAGCGACTATCCGGTGACCAATTTGGATTCATTGTTCTATTGGGGTGTGCAAACCCATCCATGTCTACTTTTTTTACGTTTCCATTTTCCAAATTGATATACCATAAATTGTAATCTGTGTCTGTATAACTTATCAATTTGCCATCTGGAGACCAATCTGGAGTGAAATAAAACGTTGGATTTTCTAACGCATAAGATTTTTGATTTTCACCAAATTGATTTGCAATAACCAACTGATATTCGCCGCTAGCATCAGAAAACCAAGCTAATTTATCACCTTGAGGCGACCAAACGGGAAATCTATCAGCTACTCCACTACTTTGGGTGATATTCCTCCAGCTCCCTTCCTCTTTTGGAAAGGTAAAAATATCTCCTCTATGCTCAAATACAGCTCGTTTTCCATTAGGGGAAAGGTTAGGGCTGTTGACATTCTTCGAACTAACATCTTCCCATCTTTCCCTGCTAAAATTTAAATCTCCAACAACATTGATCTCTAATTGTTGGGCTGAATTATTCTTAGTATCTAAGGTATGTAAGTAACCCCCTTGCTCAAAAACAATCTGATCTTCGAAGGCATCTAAACTTTTAATATCGAATTTTTTGTAAAAAGTGATTTGCTTTTCTTGCTCGGATTTTAAATCATAACTCCAAATGTTACTCACAAAATCTCTTTCTGATAAGTAATACACTTTTTCTCCAACCCAAACCGGATCTAGATGTCTTTCTTTATCAAGTTGAGGTGTCCTTGTTAAATCTTGATTTTTCAAATTTAAAATCCATATAGGCATGGCTTGTCCTCCTCTATAATTCCGCCACTCTGGGTCCCAAGATGTTATGGGAGTATAAGCCAAATACTTGCCATCGGAAGAAACGTCTCCGTAAGCGGCCCTTATATCAACTAAAGGTTTTGGAAAACTTCCTTCAGTTGAAATTGAATACAATTGAGAGGTTTTGGTTGGATGCGATTTTCTTCCAGTTCGAAATAGTATTTCACCAGAAGGAGTCCAACCTTGAACAATATCAGCTCCAGGATGATACGTCAATCGTTTAGGTGTTCCGCCTTCAGAAGAAATAATATAAACATCTGTATTCCCATCGTATTCTGCGCTAAACGCAATCCAGTTACCATCATCTGAAAAGTGAGGCGAAGATTCGTAGCCTTCGTAAGTTGTTAATCGTTTGGCATTACCACCAGAAAGCGGAACTTTCCATAAATCGTTGGCATAAACAAAAACAATACTTTCACTCGATAACGTAGGCTGTCGGAGAAGCATTGTCCCTTGAGCAAAAGTACTCACTGCAAAAAATGCAAATAGTAGAAACACGTATATCTTCTTCATAAGTTAAAATGATTTTATAATTGGCTAGAAAGTTAAACAAAAAGAGAGTATTTCAAATAACTAGTTATGATTTAAGAAGAATCAATAAATAATTATTAGAGTTAAATAAATTCCTATATTGTGCTTTAACAAAAACTAAATAAAATTTAAAACCTAAATCCATGAGTATCCTTAGAATCATATTTGCGATCATTTTGCCTCCACTAGGTGTATTTTTAACCGTTGGGATTAGGGGGGCCTTTTGGCTCAATATTTTATTAACACTTTTAGGCTTTGTCCCAGGCATAGTTCACGCTATATGGATTATTGCTAAAAACGATAAATAGCAATTATGGTTATTACCATTATTATTTACCAAATCCTGATGTGCTTGTTCGCATTTATAACCCTATTGAAGATAGATCATTGGGTGGTACGATTATTCGACTTTCCTAAAGTTCAGCTTTTAGCGCTGAGCCTATTTGGCTTATTTTTCGGACTTTTTTTCTTCAGTTTTGATTCTACAATGCAGTGGGTAGGTACGGTAATGGTATCGCTAGCTATTATCTTTCATTGTATAAAAATAATTCCCTACACTGTATTTTTCAAAAAAGAGGTCATCAGAACTGTTCCCACTGACTCCTCCATATGTTTAAGTCTTTTAACAAGTAATGTTTTGATGCCTAATCAAGACTACGAAAAACTGCTGAGTCGGATAGATACCTATCAACCTGATGTATTACTTACTTTGGAAAGTGATATAAAATGGGAAGAAAAATTAAAGCCAATAGAAGAAAAGTATCCCTATACTGTAAAGCTTCCACAAGACAATTTATATGGAATGCATCTCTATTCTAAACTAGAATTGGAAGATGTACAAATCCACCATTTCGTTAAAGAACATATTCCTTCCATTGAGGCTTATCTCCGCATAGATAAACAGCATAAAATCAAAATTTTTGCATTACATCCCAAACCGCCCAGTCCTACAGAAGCCAAAACGTCGACCAACCGAGATGCAGAATTGCTTTTGGTTGCAAAACGCGTCAAAGAATTAAATGAGCCGGTTCTTGTTTTTGGGGATTTAAACGATGTCGCTTGGTCTAAAAGTACATTATTATTTAGAAAAATAAGTGGATTATTGGACCCAAGGATAGGACGGGGACGCTTCAGTACTTTTCATGCGCAGCATAAACTTTTAAGATGGCCGCTGGATCACCTTTTCCATAGCGAAGATTTTAGCCTCAATAAAATTCAAGTCTTACCTGAAATAGGGTCCGATCATTTTCCCATTTACGCTAAACTGGAACTCAATACAAAAGCTGAAACTCAACAAGAAGGTCATGAATCTAGCTCTGAAGAAAAAGAAGTGGCCGATGATAAAATTGAGAAGGCTTTTCAAAAGCCAGAAGTTTCTATTTCAAATTAAATTCAAACTAGCTTTGCAGTATAAATTTCAGAAAACTATATTTGTGTCATGGAACATTTCATTGTCTCTGCTAGAAAATACAGACCCGAAACTTTTGAAGCTGTTGTAGGTCAGAAAGCAATCACCAACACACTTCTCAATGCTATCAATAACGATCATTTGGCTCAGGCCCTTTTGTTTACTGGCCCGAGGGGTGTTGGCAAGACGTCTTGTGCCCGTATTTTGGCCAAAAAAATCAATCAAGAGGCTACAGATAACGAAACTACAGACTTTGCCTTCAATATTTTTGAATTGGATGCCGCTTCCAATAATTCTGTAGATGACATTAGAAATCTAACCGATCAAGTTAGAATTCCGCCACAAACAGGAAAGTATAAAGTTTATATTATAGATGAGGTACACATGCTTTCCCAAGCAGCCTTCAATGCCTTTTTGAAAACGTTGGAAGAGCCTCCAAAGCATGCTATTTTTATTTTAGCAACAACAGAGAAGCATAAAATTATTCCTACCATATTATCGCGTTGTCAAATTTTTGACTTTAAACGGATCACCGTTGGCGACATCAAAGAACATTTAACTAAAATAGCTGAAAAGGAAGGTGTTATAGCCGACGAGGATGCGCTTCACATCATCGCTCAAAAAGCAGATGGAGCCATGCGTGATGCCCTTTCGACTTACGACAGAGTTGTTAGTTTTAGTGGTAAAAACCTTACTATTGAAGCTGTTACCGAAAACTTGAATGTTTTAGATTATGACACGTTCTTTAAAACAACAGATTTACTTTTGGAAAATAATATCCCTGAAGTTCTGGTCTATTTTAATCATATTCTTTCCAAAGGCTTTGATGGACAACATTTTATTGCGGGATTGGCCTCTCACTTTAGAGATTTAATGGTCTCCAAGAATTCTCAAACCATAGAACTTCTGGAAGTTGGAGAGCGTTCAAAAACAAAATACTTTGAGCAGTCGCAAGCGACGTCTTACTCCTTTCTACAGGAAGGTATAGACTTGGCCAATACCTGTGACTTTAATTACAAGTTGAGTCAAAACCAACGTTTGCACGTGGAATTGTGTTTGATGAAACTGGCTTCATTAACCGACCCGAACTCGTCTCAAAAAAAAAAGACTAAACACCACATCTTAAGCCCTCAAGAGGTTCAAGAGCAAGCCGGCCACTACTCCAAAGCTTCTGAAATTGAGACACATGATAAGCCGAGTGTCCAGGATGCTTCAGGCGATCGTCATCTCAAATCTGCTGATTTACATTCAGAGCAACCAGAAACCCCAGACGCTACACCCAAGCCAGTAGAAGCTGAAATTTCTGCTATCGAGAACAAGGCATCAACGGGAGCAAATTCAGAAGAAAAAAAAGAAGAAGTGCCGGTTGATATTGAGGAAAAGGCAGAAACGCTCACTCCTAAACTTGAGGATAGGCCCAAAAAAGTGAATGGGCTTTCTATTAAGAGCATTCAGGAGAAGAAAAAATTAAAGGAACAGCTTAAAAAAAATAAGCCTAAAGAAGCTGAACTTACCGGTGATTTTACTGAGGATGACTTGAAGGAAGCTTGGAAAGATTATATCGAAATCCTAAACCAAAAAGGAAGTAAAATCGTCTCATCGGTGATGTCTACAGACGAGCCCAAATTGGAGGGGAAACAGATAAAAGTAGAGTTACCCAATGAGTCTATGAAGTTGAATTTGCTCCAAGACCAAGGTGATTTGATGAATTTTTTGAAAGAAAGACTAAAGAATACTCAAATTAATCTCGACATTACTGTAAATCATAAATCTGAAAAGAAATATGTGTATACACCACGAGAGAAATTTGAAAAATTGAATGAGAAAAATCCAAATTTGGAATTACTAAGAAAAACTTTTGATTTAGATATCTAATAACTATGCTAGGACTAAAATTACCTACAGATCCAAGATGGGCAAATATCGCCGAAAAGAATATTGATGACATCTTGATTGACCATGCCTACTGCGAGCAAAAAGCAGCCTCTACGGCTATTTCATTGATTGTTTCTTTCCCTGAGTATACCGAGTTAATTACAGCGATGACTGAATTGGTCCAGGAGGAAATGAGTCATTTTAAAATGGTTCACGATCTTTTGAAAGAACGAAATGTAACCTTAGGGCGTGATCGTAAGGATGCTTATGTGGCTCAAGTTATCACTTTCTTCCCTAAAGGAGGAAGCCGACAAACGCAATTGGCACATCGTTTACTTTATGCTGCACTTATTGAAGCTAGAAGCTGCGAACGTTTCCGACTTTTGTCTGAAGAGCTTAGCGATGAAAAGTTAAGGCGCTTTTATAGAAAATTAATGATAAGTGAAGCGAATCACTATACTATGTTTTTGAAGTTTGCTAGGCAATACCATGATGAAGCAGAAGTGAATCAGAAATGGTCGGACTTACTTGATTTTGAGGCAAAAATACTAGAGTCATTTCAATCTGGACCTTCTGTTCACGGTTGGTAATCGACTTGGTTTAGAGCTTAAGCTGAAATAAAAAACCCTGAAGGTACAAGTGTATTTTCAGGGTTTTGCTTTTATAATTTACTCGTCGTAAACATTGGAATACTTTCCATCTGAGGTTTCGAAAAATTTCCCATTGACGTATCGGTAATGATTGTCAATAGATTTTAGATCCTTCATATCCTCTTCATCTAGATCAATCTTTTGACTGTCTAAGTTTTCTTGAATCCTCTCTTCATTGGTGGATTTAGGGATTGTAGCCACATTTCTTTCAAGGTGAAACTTGATCAGTACTTGAGCAGGTGAAGCGTCATGCTTTTTGGCGATTGCAGTGACTACTTCATTTTCCAATAGAGAAGGTTCATCGTCTGCTTTCATCTCTTCGGTTCTATCTTGGCTACCTAAAGGTGAAAATGCCGTAAGGTTAATACCCTGTTTATGGCAAAAATCTACAAGATCTTCTTGGTGTAGATAAGGATGTAATTCAATTTGATTCATTTCTGGAATCACGTCTGTTTTGGACATTAAATCTTCTAATTTCTTTTTACTGAAATTGGATACACCAATATGTTTTATAAGACTTTGATTTTTTAGTTTAACCATAGCTTCCCAAGTTTCTTTTATAGGAACTTCCTCTAAAGATAGAAAATCATCATCTGAAGAAGGGAACCCTTCTAATCCTGGTTTAAAAGCTACTGGCCAATGAATTAAATATAAATCGATATAATCTAGTTGAAGATCTTTTAATGTCTGTTCCAAAGCTGGTTTTACATCTGCTTCTTTGTGGTTGGTATTCCATAATTTTGAAGTGATCCAAACCTCATGTCTGGAAATATTCCCTTCATCGAAAACCTCTTTTAAAGCATCGCCCACTTCCTTTTCGTTTCCGTAAACTGCAGCACAATCGATATGTCTATAACCAATCTTTAAAGCGTGTTTTACAGCTTTTTTGACAGCGCCAGGTTCAGATTTCCAAGTTCCTAAACCAATGGCATCCATCTCGTTGTCATTATTGTATCGTAGAGTTTTCATAAGTATTAATTTTTATAAATATAGTTTTATAGATCCTGAAAACAGCAACAAGGTTTGGGTTTAAACTAGTTTTAACTACAAATCTTTATCATTATTAGTCTTGGCGCTATAACGACGCTGCTCGTTCAGCGACTCATGGGCTATAATTTCACTTTCTGGAATCACCTTGAGGAACGAGGGATGTTGCTCAATTGCATATTCAATTTTCTCTATAATGCTTTCCACCTCTTCATTATCATAATCTATATCCAGCGGCTCTTTAATGACCATAGATTGAAGGATATTTCTCTTTTTGATACGGATTCCTTTTTTATCGAAAGAGCGCCTAAAGCCATCTATAACAATAGGTATAACAATAGGTTTGTATTTTTTTATGATAAAGGCTGTTCCTTTTCTTATTGGTTTCCAGGGTTTCGTAGTACCTTGAGGAAAGGTGATCACCCAACCATCATCTAAAGCTTTTCCTATATCAGAAATATCGCTCATTTTCACTTGGCGATTTACATTTTGCCCATCAGCTCTCCAAGTTCTATCGATACTTATAGATCCTGCATAGGCTAGAACTTTGGGCAAGAAGCCTTTCTTCATTGTTTCAGCAGCTGCGACATAATAGATATTCAGCTTAGGATTCCATAAATAGCCTACGTTTTTAATACTATCTTCTCTTCCACTTAAGGAAGCATTGAAAACATGATACATGGCGACCACATCTGCGAAGTAAGTTTGATGGTTGGATACAAACAAAACATTTCTATCGGGCAAATCCTTTAGAATGGAAGACCCTTCTATTTGGAGATCATTGAAACCGCGATAACGTCGATGAGTCATCGCCCCCATAGTCCTTATTATCCATTTTTTTAAAAATAGATAATGTCCAAAAGGATTTTTCTTAAATAAGCCCATATCTCAAAAAAATTAATTCTCAAATATACGGTTTTATAGACTTATCCTATCCTAGAAAAGAGTTCCCGTATTTCACTTAAAATCATAGCAGTAGCTCCCCAAACCACATTGCCGTTAAAATTGAATGCGGGTACTTCTACATTTTTAGCGTAAGAGGCTTGAATGATTTCTGTATTCAGATTGTTTTTATCTAAACAAATGGCTAAAGGGATTTCTATAATATGTTCCACTTCACTTTCCTGTAAAACGAAACTAGGTTCAAAATCAATATAGCCCAAAAATGGATGAACCAAAAAATTTGAAGGGGGTATATAAAGTTGTGTGAGTGGTTTTATCAATTTGATCTTGTTGGCCTTGACTCCAATTTCTTCTTCCGTTTCTCTTAGGGCGGTTCGTTCAAGATTCAAATCCAGTTCTTCATAGCGTCCACCCGGAAACCCAATCTGATTTGAGTGCACCCCTTTGTAAGTTTTCCTCAAGATAAAAGCCATATGTATTTCCCCATTTTTCGGGTATAACAACGAAATAACCCCAGCATAATTCGCGTTCTTTCGTTGTTCATTTAAGGTTTCCAATTCTTTTTGACGAAATAAAGGTGCGAGTTGGTAATGAAAAGATTCGCCAGGAAGCTCTATTTTCTCTAATTTTGTGATTAAATATTCTAATGATGAAAATTCCATTTTTAATTCTAAGTATAGTATTCGTTCTTATTTCCTGTAAAAAAGACAAAGATAATTCAACTGTACAGAGCAGCCTTGAGAAAAAGATGACAGAAAAAAAAGTTGAAGTCAATATCCCCTCCAATGGAGAAAGCGATAGAGATTTATCAACCATAAAAACAGTATCGCAAGAAGAATTAATACCATTTCTAAAGACCTACGCCAAAGACAATCCTGAAACTATTGTAGAAGTGATAACCGATAAGGGATCTTTTACTGTAGAGCTATTTGCTGAGCCTGTTTTACACAGAGCCAATTTTATAAGACTGGCCAAAATTGGATATTTTGATACGACTGTTTTTCATAGAGTCGATGATAATTTTGTGGTACAAGGTGGAAATAGCGATAGAATGGGTACTTACGACTTTAGAAATGCAGTAGGGAATTTTTTGATCCCCAATGAATTTACAAATCGATATAAACACGATTACGGAGCTTTATCTGCTGCAAAATATGCGGAGCAAAATGTAAGTAATGCTTCGTCTTCTTTTGAATTTTTTATTGTTACTAAACCCGATGGTGCTTATCATCTAGACCAAGATCATACCGTCTTTGGAAGAGTTATAAAAGGCATGGACATCGTAGAACAAATAGACGATTTGGAAACCGATGGAAGCGAATGGCCGCTAACCAACGTAGGCCTAGATATGAAAGTGATTCGCTAAACTTACCAATAATCCTTTATGTCCTCATCCTTTTTGTAAACAGAAGGCAGGGATATTTTAAAGATCACTGCTGAAAGTCTAATAATAATAACGACCAATCCTGATAAGAAAAAAATCAAACTGTCGGGGAAGTTGAGTTTTAGAAAAACGAAATAGCTCAATCCACCTAAAATACAGGCAGTTGCATAAATTTCCCTTCTGAAAATTTGTGGAATATCGTTACATAAAATATCCCGAATAACCCCGCCAAAGCAAGCACTCATCGTCCCTAAGGCAACACAGATAATTGCTGGCAGTTCTTGAGAAAGTCCTTTTTCGACCCCTACAACGGTGTATAAGCCTATTCCCAAAGTATCGAAAAGGAAAAGTGATTTTCTTAAATAGGATAGCTTTTTTCTAAAAAACACAGCCAGAACTGTAGTCACAAAGATCACATAGACGTAAGTCATATCCTGCATCCACATCACTGGAAGACCTAGTAAAACATCCCTTAAAGTTCCCCCTCCAACTGAAGTCACAAAAGCAATAATCAAAATACCAAAGGCGTCCATGCGTTTCTTTAACGAGGACAATACACCCGATATAGAAAAAGCGATAACTCCTAAGATGTCTAAAATTAAAATGTAATCCATTAGCGAGTACTATAGAAGTGATAATCCTTTAACAGGGTTTGTATAAATGTTTGCGGAGATTGTTCTACTTGAATGTTCAATTGAGAGGCTACCTTATCACTTAGTTTTAAAATGATGAAGTGGTCGGATTCTCTTTGGGCTTTATCAAAAACGGCTTTAATTCGCCTCATATCTTTATCTGTCATCGTGGCTGCTTGTGGATAGCGGGGATTATAAGACTCTTCAATTTCGAAATTCAGCATCTTTTCAAAGCCTGTTTTCCGTCGTTCAGAAATTACTGCTGTTTTGGCAGCAAGATCGCCAAGTCGTTGACCTTTACCATTTAGCAATATAACCAAAACCGCAACAGAACCGCTCACCAAGCTTATATCTACTATCCTAAACAACCAACGAATCAGAAATCCAGAGAATTGAGGCTTCGAACCATCTAAGTTGACCACCCGCAAACGCATGGAAGCTTTACCTACACTTTGTCCATTTAGAAAAGTTTCCATCAACAAATGATATAAAAACGGTGGCAAACCAATAACCAGAGAGGTAGCAAAACCTTCAAAAGGAGAAACATTAAGTCCCCTCATTACAGCGATAGTAGCAAATACATAAGCTATGATAATTATAAAATCTATAATGTAAGCTAAAATCCTATCCCAGACTGTAGCTACATTTTGTTGAATCTTCACATTTTGTGCAGTTTCTATTTGAAAATGACTCATGAATTGCGTTTCTTTGAATAAATTTAATAAATATGCGTGAGGCGGCTTTTGTCAAGCAAAATAAAGACAAATGGTTAAAATTCGAAAGAGTTCTACTAAATAATATTCATATTTCACCAGATGAGCTGTCTCAACTCTACGTGGAACTCAATGAAGATCTCAATTACGCCCAAACTTTTTACGCTAATAGTGAAACTATAGCTTATCTCAATGAGCTTTCTGTGGGAGCTCACCAGAAGATTTATAAAACCAAAAAGGAATCCAAGAACAAAATATTTCAATTTTACTTTAAGGAATTTCCATTGTTTTTTTACAAACACCGTTCAATGCTTTTACTTGCTTTTATTCTTTTCGTAAGTTTTGCTGCTATAGGAGCCTATTCTGCATCTTCGGACGATAGCTTTGTAAGATTAATTTTAGGGGATGCTTATGTCAACTCCACTATCGATAATATCCAAAATGGAGATCCGATGGCGGTTTACAAAAAAGCCAATGAAACGGATATGTTTCTTGGCATTACTATAAATAATATAAAAGTAGCTCTTTATGCGTTTATTGCTGGGATTTTAGCAGGATTAGGTACTGTCTACATTGTCTTGCAGAATGCAATAATGCTGGGGTCTTTTCAGTATTTTTTTTACGACCAAGGTTTGCTGTGGGAATCTGCAAGAACCATCTGGATTCACGGCACTATAGAAATTTCGGTTATTATCGTTGCCGCCTGCGCTGGCCTTGTTATGGGAAAGAGTCTCCTGTTTCCAAAAACCTACACAAGACTCCAATCCTTTATAAAAGGAGTGAAAGCAGGACTCAAAATTGTTATAAGCACAATACCCTTTTTTATCATAGCTGGATTTTTAGAAGGTTTTGTAACCCGTTTAACTGGCATGCCAGACTGGCTGGCTATATTAATTATTGTATCGTCTTTAGCTCTCATTCTTTATTATTACGTCTTTTTACCCCAAATACTCTATAAAAAACATGCAAAACAACTACATCCTCTTTAAAAAACAACGAGATCTTGGCGCTATTATCTCAGATACTTTTAAGTTTATAAGACAAGAATATAAAACTATTTTTAGTTTATACTTAAAACACGTGGGTTGGCTTTTACTCCTTGCAGTCGCTGCTGGCACCTATTACCAGTATACTTCATTGAACTCTGCCAATTCACTTTTAGAAGATGGAGCCGAAGCTTTTTTACTCGATACATTTCAGAATACTGGATTTTCCTTACTTCTCGTTTTTTTAACTTCGATAGCTTACTCAGCAATGAGCTTAACTACGATCAATAGTATTATCAAGAGTTATGTAGATAATAAAGGAGAAATTAAAGATGAGGAGGTAAGTTTATATATTGGACGTTTCTTTGGTCAAACCCTCCTTAGCTTATTCGTCGTTGGTATCCTTTGTTTTATTGGTTTTTTACTATGCTTCCTTCCTGGGGTTTACTTAGTGGTGCCTTTATCCTTAATTTTTTCGATAATCGTCTTTCAAGAGAAATCCTTTTCTGATGCATTTTCTGAATGTTTTCAACTCATAAAACAAAACTGGTGGATTACTTTTGCTACCATTTTAGTTATAAGTATATTAATATCACTTATAGGAGGAATATTTCAACTTCCGGTAGTTATATTGACAGCTGTGGAGACATTTACGTCACTTGAAGAAGGCACAGGCACTAGTGGAGCTTTAGGTTTAGGAAATAATTGGCTATACCTTACTTTATATATTTTCGCTTCCATTGCTCAGTATATTTTAGGATTAGTCACCCTTATTTCACTGGTCTTAATTTATTTTAATCTGAATGAAATCCACAACAAAACTGGTACTTTAGAAGATATTGACAGCATTGGAAATTAAAACAAAAGCCATAAGACTATTTCTATTTTTGCTCCTCTTTTTAAAGCTAGGAGGCTTATCGCCTACTCTATATTCTTCACCTAGTGTGCAAGAAGATAGCCTTCAAGTCAGCACTTCACCAATCGAATTTGATAAATCCATTATTGAGTCTTACCAAACTGATGAAGATTACAATTACTTCAAAACGCTGGTTGAACCTTCAGCATGGGATAAATTTAAAAATTGGCTAAACTTACAATGGAATAAATTTTTGAATTGGTTGCTATCTGGTATTGATGAGGGAAACCTTTGGAATTACGTGGCTTTAGTTTTAAAAATTCTTGTTATTGTAGGGATTGGTGTCCTCATCATTTGGTTGTTTAGCAAATACTATAGTTCTAAACAAAAAAAAATTGCTCAACATCAAAACTTGGTCAACTTATCTGAAGAGGAACAGCTTTTAAAACAAAAAGACCTGCTGAACCTCGTGGAAGAAGCCGAGCATAACGAAAATTACAGGTTAGCCTCTCGCTATTTATTTCTAAATACCTTGAAACATTTAAGAGAGAAAAAATTAATTGACTATCAATTTCAAAAAACCAATTCTGACTATAAATCTGAAATCACTCAAGATTTAATTAAAGCAGACTTTACATATCTATCAAGATTATATGAATTTGTCTGGTATGGCGACTTTGAATTGAATGTGACTGATTTTAAAAAAGTCAAAACCCGATCTGAAAATTTAATCATCAACATTCAAAATCTAAAAGCCGATGAATAAACGCAACAAAGGCTTACTCATTGGATTAATTGGAGTTATCATTTTGATCATTATCCTAGATGCTACCACTAAAAAACCTGTAGATTGGTTTCCCAGTTACGTGCATACAGACAATAGAGCATTAGGAACAGAGGTGTTTTACAAAAGCTTATCTTCTTTAGACACCGATATTCAACATGTCGAGAAATCCCCCTTTGAGAGTTTTCAAGATAGCCTCCAACAAAAGGGTACTTATTTTTTCTTGAACGAGTATATCAATTTAACCAAAGAAGAGATCGATGAACTTTTGGAGTGGGTAGATCATGGAAATACCGCTTTTATAGCCTCTCAGGGAATTCTTAAACCGCTTTTGGATACCTTAGATCTCAACATAAGTTTTTACCTAAGTAATTCTCAAATAGAATATCAGCCAAGCTTTAATTTTGTAGAAGAAAAACTGCAATTAGAATCAGCCAAAAAGTCCAGAAAGGCCTTTGAATATCTTTACTTTTCTGAAATAGATTCAACCAAAACTCAATCTCTAGGATTTGCTCAATCCACGCTAAAGGGAAATGAGGATGAGAATAGTCCTCATATCAATTTTATAAAGGTGAGCTGGGGTGATGGTTATTTTTTATGCCATCTCGCTCCCCAAATCTTTACCAACTATTTTATGGTAGATGGATCCAATAGTGATTATTCAGCAAGAACTTTAAATTATATTGATTTCAATAAACCAATTCTTTGGGACAATTACTATAAAGCAGGCAAGGAAAAAATAACAAATCCATTATATTATTTACTCTCCAATATCTACTTGAAAACGGCTTATTATTTAATTATCATATCCTCTCTTTTATTTATTTTATTTGGTGGTAAAAGAAAACAAAGACCTATCCCCATTATAGATTCTGTCAAAAACAAATCTCGAGAATTTGCACAAACTATTGCTGGTATGTATTTAGATAAAAAAGACCATAAAGCTATCGCCCAAAAACAAATCCAGTCGTTTCTAGATAAAATCAGAAATCGTTATCGACTGTCGACTCAAAAGGTAGATGCTAAGTTTCTGAAAGAGCTGTCGCAAAAAACAAATCAGAATTATGAAGACTTAGAGGAATTATTTAAATATATTGAATTTATAAATACCTCAGAAACCATTAGTGAAAAAGAACTCATAAGTTTGGATCATAAATTATCCAGTTTTAACTATTAAATTATGCAAGAAGAAAACCCACTAGAATTCAACAATAGAATACCTTTAGAAGAGCTAAAAACTTCGGTTGAAGCCATAAAAGGTGAACTGGCTAAAGTTATTATAGGTCAGGAAGAATTTATAAAACTGCTCATTGTAGGCTTACTAACCGATGGACATGTTCTCATTGAAGGTGTGCCCGGAATTGCCAAAACTATTACGTCCAAATTGTTTGCTAAATCCATACATACTGGTTTTAGCAGAATTCAATTTACGCCAGATTTAATGCCTAGTGATGTTCTAGGAACTTCGGTATTAAAAACTGACAACTCCGATTTTGAGTTCAAAAAAGGTCCAATTTTTTCTAATATCGTCTTGATTGATGAAATCAATCGAGCTCCTGCGAAGACACAGGCCGCTTTGTTTGAAGTGATGGAAGAAAAACAGATTACTATGGATGGCGTTGAGTACAAAATGCCACCACCATTTATGGTGATAGCTACTCAAAATCCTATAGATCAAGAAGGAACCTACGCTTTGCCTGAAGCTCAGCTGGACCGCTTTTTATTCAAATTAAAAATCGATTATCCAAATTTAGAAGAAGAGGTAAGAATTCTCAAATCTCACCATTTGCGCAAGTCCAAGTCAGCCATGGATGAGGTCAAAGCCGTCATGGATATTGAAACACTCTTAAAATTCAGAGATCAAATACACGATATTGTTGTAGAGGATAAAATCTTCGATTATGTGGCAGAAATTGTCCTACAAACTAGATCTCATCCTCACCTTATCTTAGGAGGTTCTCCTAGAGCTTCTTTATCCATATTGAAAGCAGCAAAGGCATTTGCCGCTATACAAGGTAGAGATTTTGTGACCCCCGAAGACGTAAAGTCCAGTCTTAAACCTGTATTAAACCACAGAATTATTCTGTCTCCAGAGAAAGAAATGGAAGGGACTACACCAGAGCAAGTCATCGATTTAATCCAAAATACTATAGAAATCCCTAGATAGTGCGTCAATTTTTTTCATCTCTTTATTTTGGGCAAACATTCTTCAAAATCCTTTATGGTTTTTCGGGGCTGTATTTGCTTTCGTTTTGGTTTCATAGCCTGTTCAGCATTAGCACTGTGCTTTTAATAATATTTAGCCTTGTCTTAGCTATAGATCTTTACAGACTTTACCAAAGAGATGGCTTTTTTGCTTCTCAAGAAGTCGCGCCTAAATTTTCGAATAGCGATGCAAATCCTGTCCGTATTGGTCTTACCAATCTTTATTCATTTACAATCCACATCGATATTATAGATGAGATCCCGGAACAATTTCAAAAGAGAGATTTTTTAAAATCTTGGACTGTCCAGGCAAACTCGAAAGATAAATTCTCTTATACTTTAACACCAGTTCAAAGAGGTGAATATAGGTTTGGTTTTCTCAATTGCTATGTGAGTTCAAAGTTAGGGTTAGTCAAAAGGCGCTTTAGGTTTGAAAATGAATCTTTAGTAAAAGTATACCCTTCTTTTATGCAGATGAGGGCTTTAGACTTTATGGCAATCGACCAGAAAATGAGTCAATATGGGATGAAAAAAATCAGAAAGATTGGGCATACCATGGAGTTTGAGCAAATTAAAACCTATGTGATAGGCGACGATATTCGCACAATCAATTGGAAGGCCACTGCCAAACATAGAAGTTTGATGGTGAACCAATATCAAGATGAAAAATCTCAGCCCATTTATAACATCATTGACGTGGGCCGTGTGATGAAAATGCCCTTTGAAGGTTTATCCTTACTGGATTATGCGATAAATTCTTCACTTGCCTTTAGCAATATCGCCCTAAAGAAAAACGACAAAGTGGGGATGCTTACTTTTGCAGAAACCGTCCAAAATCATGTTCCTGCCAATTCCAAAAAAACTCACTTAAATACGCTTTTGGAAACCTTATATGGGATCGATACAGGATTTTCAGTTTCTGACTTTAATCGACTTTATGCCAATTGTAAACGATCGATTACGCAGCGTAGTTTATTGATGTTGTACACAAACTTTGAGCATATCACCAGTTTAAAACGACAGTTGCCCTACCTTAGAGCCATTGCCAAGTCACACCTTTTAGTGGTTATTTTCTTTGAAAATACTGAATTGGAGGATATGGCTTCACATAAAACAAGCAAGGTGAGTGAGATTTACGAAAAAACAATTGCTCAAGAATTCGTCTACAACAAAAAGCTAATGGTAAAGGAATTGGAAAGAAATGGTATACAAGCCCTATTGACCAAACCTAAAGATCTGTCTGTAAACACTATCAACAAATATTTAGAAATCAAAGCAAAAGGACTTTTATAAATGACACTTATTTTCGCTACACATAATCCAAACAAGGTAAAAGAAATACAAGCCTTGTTACCCGAGCACATTCAACTTAAATCTCTTCATGATATAGGTTTTGAGGAAGACATTGAGGAATATGGAACTACCATAGAAGCTAATGCGAAAATTAAAGTTGAGGCCATTGTAAAGAAATACAACTTACCTTGCTTTGCCGATGATACAGGATTGGAAGTCAAGGCCTTGAACGGTAAGCCTGGGGTAAAATCCGCTCGCTATGCCGGAGAAGATAAAAATGATGACGCCAATAAAAGAAAACTCATTAGGGATCTAGAACAGTGTGTAGATAGGTCGGCAAGATTTAAAACAGTGATTTATTATAAAAACCAAGGAGTAGAATATCAATTTACAGGGATTTGTGAAGGAGAAATCACAAAAGAAGAGTCTGGAAACGGGGGGTTTGGCTACGATCCTATCTTTAAACCTAAGGGGCATTCACAAACTTTTGCTGAAATGCAATCGGCTCAAAAAAATAAAATAAGTCATAGGAGTTTAGCCTTTCAACAGCTCATAGAATTTTTGAAAGTATAAAATAAATACAATAACCCCATGTAACCAATACAGGAATACTTACATTTGCATTTATTTTTAAAATATATATGACTACATTTGAATCATTAGGCTTAAGCCCTGAAATCTTGAGAGCAATCGAAGATTTAGGATTTGAGTCCCCGAGTGAAGTTCAGGAGCAAACAATTCCTGTTTTACTCGAAGAGGCAACCGATATGGTTGCACTAGCCCAAACGGGTACAGGAAAAACAGCCGCATTCGGTTTTCCTCTTATTCAGAACATTGACCTCAATTCCAAAAAAACACAAGGTTTAATTTTATCTCCAACGCGTGAATTGTGTATGCAAATCACCAACGAGCTAAAACAGTATTCAAAATACTACCAAAACCTCAATACTGTTGCAGTATATGGAGGTGCGAGTATTACTGACCAAGCCAGACAAATTAAGAAAGGAGCGCAAATCATTGTAGCGACACCTGGACGTATGAAAGATATGATCCAGCGAAATATTATTGATATTTCGAATATCAGTATTTGTATCTTGGATGAAGCGGATGAAATGTTGAACATGGGTTTCTTTGAAGACATAAAAGAAATTTTAGCTCATTCTTCGGATCAAAAAAACACATGGTTATTTAGTGCAACGATGCCAAAAGAGGTATCGATTATCGCTAAAAAATTCATGAAAAATCCAAAGGAGATTACTGTTGGGCAGAAGAACATCTCTACAAAATCTGTAAGCCATGAGTTCTTTATCGTGGGTGGCAGAGACCGTTATAGTGCCGTAAAGCGTGTGGTTGACGCCAATCCAGACATCTATGCCGTCGTCTTTTGTAGAACCAAAAGAGACGCTCAAAAAGTAGCTGAAAAACTCATTGATGACGGGTATAGTGCTTCTGCTTTACATGGAGATTTGAGCCAAGCTCAAAGGGATATGGTGATGAACAGTTTTAGAAGAAAACAAATCCAAATGTTAGTAGCAACCGATGTTGCTGCTCGTGGAATTGATGTAGATGATATTACTCACGTGATCAATTACCAACTCCCAGACGAAATTGAAATTTACACTCACCGTAGTGGAAGGACTGGTCGTGCTGGTAAAGAAGGTAAATCTTTGGTCATTGTCACTAAAAGTGAAGTGAGAAAAATTAGACAAGTCGAAAAAATGATCGGACAGAAATTCACTCAAGAGGAATTACCTTCTGGAGATGAAATTTGTAAACGTCAATTGTTTCACTTGGCAGACCAGATTAAAAATACTGAGATCAATCATGCGATAGATCCTTTTATCCCAAGTCTAGAAGCAGAATTCGAAGAGCTAAGCAAGGAAGATATCATTAAAAAATTCTTCTCTGTTGAATTTTCAAGGTTTCATAATTACTATAAAAACGCTCCAAAAGTCGCTCAGCACTCTGCCGATGATTCTTATTCCTCAGGAAAAGATTATGGAGATGAAACTCGTTTTTTCATAAATATTGGTGAAAAAGATGGTTTCGACTGGATGTCGATGAAAGACTTCTTAAAAGAACAGTTGAATCTAGATCGTGATGGAGTTGCTAAAGTCGATGTTAAAAACACCTTCTCATTCTTCAATGTTGCTACAGATGATGTTGAAAAAGTAGAGGCTGTTTTTGAAAGCTTTATGCTAAAAGGTAGACACGTAAATGTTGAGATCACCAAAGATCAAAAGAGCGGCGGTGGTGGCGGCAAAAAAGGTGGCGATAAGTCACGAGATCGTAAACCTAGAAAACGATTCGACAAGAGTAAATCTTCTGATTTTAAAGGTAAAAAACCAGGAGGATCCAATGTTAAAAGTTCTTTTGAAAGAAGACGGAAGAAGAACTAAATTAAGGTTTTAAAAAAGTCATTTCGGAGTCATCTAATTGCTTCGAAATGACTACTTTTAACATATATGAAATTCAAAACCATTTTAAGTTTGTTGGTGATTATCACCTATTCCTCTTTAGTTTGTAGTCAAGAGAAAGAACTACAAACCATAACAGGTGTAGTGATGAATGCTTCCAATGATAAACCCTTGGAAAACGTAAATATCGTAAATATCAATACGGTAAAAGGGTCTACTACCAATATAGATGGTCAATTTAATGTAAAAGCTCATATTAGTGATACGCTTTATCTCTCCTATTTGGGTTTTAGATCTATCCAAGTAAAAATTACTGAAGATTGGGTTAAGTTTGGTGATGTAAAAATCAAAATGACTGAATCTGCAATTGCACTTCAAGAAGTGCAACTTCAAGAAATCCAACTGACTGGTTATTTAGAAATCGATGCTAGAAATATTCCTATCTACGATAATTACAGATACAGTATTTCGGGTTTAGATTATGCATACGAAGGAGGCAACTACCAAAAAAGCGCTATTTCTAAGGTTCTTCAATCTATTTCCAATCCTGCAGATTTACTCTACAAAACGTTCAGTAGTAAAGACAAGCAGATGCGCCGTTTACGAAAAATGAAAATGAACGAAAGTATAAAGGATATCCTTCAAGATAAATTTGATCGAGAAACTCTTTCCGCAGTTTTACAAATCAGTAAAGACGATATAGATCAAGTTTTGGATAAATGTAATTATTCTAGAGACTTTATTACCACTGCAAACGATTTACAAGTGCTCGACGCGATAAGCAATTGTTACGAAGAATACAGAGCCATCAATAGATAATAATTTGAAACACATCAGCATACTTACCGGAGCAGGTATAAGTGCCGAAAGTGGTGTAAAGACTTTTAGAGACCACGACGGACTCTGGGAAGGTCATGATGTTATGCAAGTAGCAACACCCCAAGCCTTTGAAAAAAATCCTGGTTTTGTCCTAGATTTTTATAATAAAAGAAGGCAGCAATTACTTACTGTTCAACCCAATTTAGCACATCAGCGTTTAGTAGATCTTGAAACGCAATTTAACGTAGATATCATTACTCAAAATGTAGATGATCTTCATGAACGTGCTGGGAGTTCACGTGTAACTCATCTTCATGGTGAGCTTATGAAAGTAAGAAGTACCTTTGACCAAGATCTTATTTATGATTGGAAAGATGATTTAAATCTTGGTGATTTTTGTGAACACCATCATCAATTAAGGCCTCATGTGGTATGGTTTGGAGAAGCCGTTCCGATGATAGAAAAAGCAATTGACATCTTAAAACAAACTGATGTCCTCATCATTATTGGAACTTCTATGCAGGTTTATCCAGCCGCAGGACTTATCGATTTTGCTCCCTCCTCTACCCCTATTTATTTTATAGACCCCAACCCCAACATATCAGATTCGACTGGTGTACATCTATATGCTGAAAAAGCAACTACAGGAGTAGATAAATTGGTTCGAAAGCTTTTAGCATAAGCAGTACACTATCGTGTTCTATACCCTGAAAAGGAGTAAAAAGTAAGGCTACATTCCATAAAAATATGCTTACGAAAGCTTATATTTGCTAGCGAAATAAAATAGTATTCCATGAATTCGCTTGATGCAATTTCCCCAATAGATGGCCGATATGCCAACAAAACTGAATCTCTCCGAAAGTACTTTAGCGAACATGCTTTAATAAAATATAGAGTAAGGGTAGAAATAGAGTATTTTATAGCCTTATGCGAACTACCACTTCCACAGCTAGAAAGCTTTGATCCTTCCCTATACCCAAAATTAAGAGCCATTTATTTGGACTTCAGCCTAGAAGATGCTCAGAAAATTAAGTCCATTGAAAGCATTACTAACCATGACGTGAAAGCTGTAGAGTATTTTATCAAAGATCGAATGGATCATTTAGACTTAAAGGCCTCCAAAGAATTTATTCATTTTGGATTGACCTCTCAGGACATCAACAATACTGCAGTCCCTTTAACCTTGCTAGAGGCTGTTCAGGAAGTATATATTCCACAATTGGAAGAGGTTTTAGAAAAAATTAGAATAAAAGCCAAAGAGTGGAAAGACATCCCAATGCTGGCAAGAACACATGGTCAACCCGCCTCTCCTACTCGACTCGGCAAAGAGTTTGAAGTTTTTGAAGTGAGACTTCAAGAACAATTAAACCAACTAAAAACTATTCCGTCGTCTGCCAAATTTGGTGGAGCTACAGGAAATTTTAATGCGCACAAAGTAGCTTACCCAAGTATTGATTGGAAAGCTTTTGGAAAAGATTTTGTAGAAAGACGGCTTAAGTTGAAACATTCGTTTCCAACAACTCAAATAGAACATTACGATAACATGGCTTCTACTTTTGACGCTATGAAGCGAATTAATACTATTTTACTAGATCTGAATAAGGATATTTGGAGCTATGTTTCTATGGATTACTTCAAGCAAAAGATAAAAGAAGGTGAAATTGGTTCTTCAGCTATGCCCCACAAAGTAAACCCAATTGATTTTGAGAATTCTGAAGGAAATCTAGGCATTGCCAATGCATTACTTGAGCATCTCTCTGCAAAATTGCCCATTAGCAGACTTCAAAGAGACCTAACAGACAGTACAGTTTTAAGAAATCTGGGCGTACCTCTAGGTCATATGCTTATTGCACTTCAATCTACCGGGAAAGGACTTGATAAATTAGTTTTAAATCCAGAAAAGATTCAAGCAGATTTAAATGCTAACTGGGCTGTCGTAGCCGAAGCCATACAAACAGTTTTAAGACGTGAAGGTTTCGAAAACCCTTATGAAGCTCTTAAAGGATTGACTAGAACTCACTCTAAAATTGACGAAAAAAGCATTTCAACTTTCATCGATACACTTAAAGTGTCTGAAACTGTCAAAACTGAACTTAAAGCTATTACGCCTTCGAATTATACAGGAATTTAAATATGAGTAAAACAGCAGCTTGGATTTCAGCAGCTAGATTACGAACCTTACCGCTATCCATATCTGGAATTTTGGTGGGAACTGCTCTTGCTTTGCCGTCCAACCAATTTGATGTAAGTATTTTCTGGTTAGCCATCGCCACCACTTTGGGGTTACAAATTTTATCAAATTTCGCGAATGATTACGGCGATGGGGTTAAAGGCACCGATAACGATGAGCGTATTGGGCCTATGAGAGCTTTACAAAGCGGGGTTATTTCTGGTAAGGAGATGAAGAAGGGCATCATCTTAACATCAATCGTAACAGCCATACTCGCCTTGAGCTTAATTTATATCAGTTTTGGCAAAGAAAATTTTTTTCTGAGTTTGCTATTTATTGGCTTAGGAGCGTCAGCAATTATTGCCGCTATTAAATATACAGTTGGCGATTCTGCCTATGGGTATAAAGGTTTAGGAGATATATTTGTCTTTCTTTTTTTTGGAATCATGAGTGTTTTAGGCTCCAATTTTCTGATGACAAAGCAATTGGACGTTTGGCTATTTTTACCAGCAATTAGCATAGGGTTGTTGAGTAGCGCAGTTTTGAATTTGAACAATATGCGAGACGAATTGAGTGACCGCAACTCAAAAAAAATGACTCTGGTGGTTAAAGGCGGGAAAAAGTTTGCAAAACCTTACCATTTCTCATTGATACTTTTGGCTTTCATCTGTATGGTAATTTTCCTTAATCTAGACACCTATTCTAGCTACAATTGGATATTACTCCCCTTACTAGCCTTTATTCCTTTAGCAATTCATCTTAGGAAAATATACCACTATACAGATCCTAAAACCTTAGATCCTGAATTGAAAAAAGTTGCTTTAAGTACCTTTGCGCTTGGTTTTATTCTATTTTGGATAGTATTCTTAGAATTTTAACCGAAAGCAGTATTGGAAAACTTGAATTTGATGCTTTAATTCGTAAATTGATAAAAAATTATTTAATGGATTTTAAAAAGAAAATGTTACGAGATGATGCCTTAGAAGGCAAAACAATTATAGTAACTGGAGGCGGAAGCGGTCTGGGTATGTCTATGACCCGTTATTTCCTAGAACTTGGAGCTAATGTTGTCATCACCAGCAGAAACTTGGAAAAGCTTAAGGCTAGTGCAAAAACTCTAGAAGAAGAAACCGGAGGAAAGTGTTTACCTGTTCAATGTGATGTGAGGCACTACGATGAAGTTGAGCATATGATAGAACAAGCGCATACCGCTTTTGGTGAAGTAGATGTGCTTTTAAATAATGCTGCGGGAAATTTCATTTCTCCAACAGAACGATTGTCTGCAAACGCCTTTGATACTATTATCGATATTGTTTTGAAGGGCAGTAAAAATTGTACACTTGCTTTAGGTAAATATTGGATAGACAAGAAACAAACTAATAAAACAGTACTTAGTATAGTTACCACCTACGCTTGGACGGGTTCTGGTTATGTTGTTCCAAGCGCCACTGCAAAAGCTGGTGTTCTTGCCATGACCAGATCCTTGGCTGTGGAATGGGCTAAATATGGAATTCGATTTAACGCGATTGCTCCGGGACCATTCCCTACCAAAGGGGCATGGGATAGGTTATTACCAGGAGATCTGAAAGAGAAATTCGATCTTGCTAAAAAAGTACCGCTTAAACGCGTTGGCGATCATCAAGAATTAGCTAATCTCGCCGCTTATTTGGTGTCGGATTTTGCACATTACCTTAATGGAGAGGTGATTACCATTGATGGTGGTGAATGGCTAAAAGGCGCAGGTCAATTTAATCTATTGGAAATGGTGACACCAGAGATGTGGGATCAATTAGAAGAAATGATTCGCTCTCAAAAAAAGAAATAACTCCTAACTTTCTATCGTTATAATTAATTGGAGAGTGCTGACATGCCACAATAAATTGTAATTTTACATCAGAAAATTCGAAAAACTTTATGGGTAAGATAATTTCAATTGCAAACCAAAAGGGCGGTGTAGGTAAGACTACAACGGCTGTAAATCTAGCTGCTGCTTTAGGTGTTTTAGAAAAAAAAGTACTATTGATCGATGCAGATCCTCAAGCCAACGCTACATCTGGACTCGGTATTGATATTGAAACAGTAGAAATAGGGACTTACCAACTTTTGGAACATACCAAAAAAGCAGAAGAAGCCATTATGGACACTGATTCACCAAATCTGGAGTTGATCCCTTCTCACATTGATTTGGTTGCCATTGAACTTGAACTTGTAGATGTGGAGCGAAGAGAATACATGCTTAAAGAGGCTTTGTTACCTATTAAGTCTAAATTTGATTACATTCTTATCGACTGTGCTCCTTCCTTAGGCTTATTAACATTAAATGCGTTAACGGCTTCAGATTCGGTATTAATTCCTATTCAATGTGAATATTTTGCTTTAGAAGGTTTAGGTAAATTGCTTAACACTATTAAAAGTGTACAAAAAATTCATAATGAACACTTAAGCATTGAAGGCTTATTACTAACGATGTATGATTCTAGACTGCGTTTATCCAACCAAGTGGTGGAAGAAGTGAAAAAACACTTTAATGATATGGTTTTTGAAACAATCATCCAAAGGAATGTGCGTTTAAGCGAAGCTCCTAGTTATGGTGAAAGCATTATAAAATACGATGCAGCTAGTAAAGGAGCCAATAATTATTTAAGTTTAGCTGAAGAAATTATTAAGAAGTCAAATTAAAAGTTAATGGCGAAAACAACAAAGAAAAAAGCTCTCGGTAGAGGCCTATCGGCTTTATTGAACGACCCAGATAATGATATTAAATCTGCAGCAGATAAAAATGCAGATAAGGTTGTAGGTAGTATAGTAGAATTGAGCCTTGAGGCCATTGAGGTAAATCCATTTCAACCTAGAACGAGTTTTAGTGAAGATGCCTTAAAGGAATTGGCCTCTTCTATTAGAGAACTTGGCGTGATCCAGCCTATTACGGTCAGGAAACTTGAATTTAACAAGTACCAGCTAGTTTCTGGAGAACGCCGTTACCGAGCTTCCAAAATGCTTGGTTTAGAGACTATTCCCTCTTATATAAGGATTGCGAATGACCAAGAGTCTTTAGAAATGGCTTTGGTAGAAAATATACAACGCCAAGACCTCGATCCTATAGAAATCGCTTTGTCTTACCAAAGATTGATGGATGATATCGATTTAACTCAGGAAGAATTAAGCGATAGAGTTGGTAAAAATAGATCTACAATTGCAAATTACCTTCGCCTTTTAAAGCTAGACCCTATCATTCAAACAGGAATGAGAGACGGTTTTTTGAGTATGGGCCATGGTAGAGCACTTATAAACATCACCGATACAGATATTCAGCTTCAAGTGTATGAGCGTATTCTTAAAGATAAGCTCTCTGTAAGAGATACAGAGAACTTGGTGAGACACATGCAACAAAATAAAGGCACATCTAAGCCTTCCTCTAAAGAGGTAAAAGTTGATGAAAAAAAGACAAAAGCCTTAAAACAAATCGCTTCCTACTTTGGGGCTAAAGTTGAACTTAAAGTCAACAAAAAAGGAAATGGAAAACTTATTGTTCCCTTTTCTTCAGAAGAGGATTTCCAAAGAATCAAAAAATTAATACAAGGTGATTCGTAAATTTTTTTTCACTTCCATATTTATCCTAGGTTGGTGTTCGTGTTCGTTTAGTCAAGCACAAGATAGTTTGACTATTGAATCCACAATGACGTCTACCAAAAACGCTTTCAAATTGGATCTATACGATCCTTTAGCCCCTGCTAGATCTGCCTTTTACTCAGCTATTTTACCGGGATTGGGACAAGCTTATAATGGTAGTTATTGGAAAATTCCTTTGGTTTATGCTGGCATAGGAACAAGTCTATATTTAGTACTTCAAAATGATACGGAGTATCAACGCTACAGAAACGCTTATAAACGAAGATTAGCTGGTTTTCAAGATGATGAATTTCAAAATATTCTTGAGAATGAGGGTTTGATTAACGCGCAAAAGCAATTTAGACAGAACAAAGAATTTGCTATTTTAGCAACGGTAGCTTTTTATTTACTCAACATTGTAGATGCAAATGTAGATGCACACTTAAAGCAATTTGATGTTTCTAAAGATCTTACGCTTAGACCAAATTTTGAGCCTAATTTCATGAGTGGAAACATCGACTATGGGTTAACTTTGAATTTTAAATTGAATTAAATGAAACTCGCTATACTTGGCTACGGTAAAATGGGTAAAACCGTAGAGAATATTGCAACCTCCAGAGGTCACGATATTGTTTATAAGACCTCAGATAACTTAGACATAGACCGCTTAAAACAAGCAGAAGTCGCTATAGACTTTAGTACTCCTGAAGCCGCTTATTTTAATATAACTTCTTGTTTGGAAAATAAAATAGCCATAGTGTGTGGAACTACCGGCTGGCTAAATCGATATGAGGATGCGGTTAAACTTTGTGAATCACAGGCTGGTAAGTTTTTGTATGCGTCCAACTTTAGTATAGGAGTAAATGTTTTTTTTGAATTGAATTCTCAACTCGCTAAAATGATGTCTGGGTTGAAGGAGTATAATGTTAAGCTAAAGGAAGTTCACCATTTAGAAAAGAAAGACGCCCCTAGCGGCACCGCCATTAGTCTTGCTGATCATATTATAAAAGAAACCGAGTATACAAATTGGTCCTATCCACCAGAAAATTCAGAAAATTCAATCCCTATCGAAGCTGAAAGAAAAGCAGGAGTTTTTGGTTTTCATGATGTGACTTATGATTCTATTATTGATACCATAACCATTTCTCATAATGCAAAATCCAGAGAAGGCTTTGCTCATGGAGCAGTAATAGCTGCAGAATGGATACTTAAACAACACGCCGGAGTATATTCTATGAAGGATGTCCTTCAACTCAACTCTTCAACCTAACGCTATTGATTATGTCATTTTTCGATTTATTACTTTTTATTCTATTTATACAAGTCCTACACTTTTTTGGCACCTGGAAATTATACCAAAGTGCTGGTAGACACTGGTGGGAAGCTGCTATTCCGGTTTACAATGCAATTGTGCTTTTCAAAATTATCAATAGACCATGGTGGTGGGTTTTTCTTCTATTTGTTCCTATCGTTAACCTAATTATGTTTCCAGTTATTTGGGTAGAAACAGCTAGGAGCTTTGGTAAGAACACGACAACAAACACCATTCTTCAGATCTTAACTCTGGGACTTTATACTTATTATATAAACTACTTTACGTCCCATACCTACATTGAGGATAGAAGTTTAAAGGCGAAGTCAAAATCGGGTGATTTTGTGGGGTCAATCCTTTTTGCTATTGTGGCTGCAACTATAGTTCATACCTATATCATGCAACCCTTCACGATACCAACCTCCTCCTTAGAAAAAACTTTGTTAGTTGGTGATTTTCTGTTTGTGAGTAAATTCCATTATGGAGCAAGAGTTCCACAGACAGCGATTTCGTTTCCTATGGTTCACGATACTATACCTTTGGCTGGTGTAAAATCATATACAAAAGAGCCCCAATTACCTTATATGAGATTGCCAGGTTTTCAAACTGTTCAGCGCAACGATATTGTAGTATTCAACTGGCCTGTAGATACTGTGAGAATGTTTAGGGACAATTCTGGTAAACATTACGACAAACCTATAGACAAGAAGTCCAACTACGTAAAGAGAGCTGTGGGTGTCGCTGGAGATTCGCTAGAAATTGTAGATGGTAAAATCTTGGTTAATAATACCCCTTTACAACTTTCAGAAAGAGCTAAACCGCAATATTCATATTTAGTACAAGGTAAAGGTCAAGGCTTCAACATGAGAAGTCTGGTCGAAATATACGGGATCACAGATGGGCTGCAATGGATTGACAGAGAGAGAGATCTGTATCAAGTTAATGCGATTACAGAAGATAATTTAGCAAAATTTGAAAATCATCCCAATGTAAAAACGGTTCAACGCATTATTTCCCCGAAAGGAAAAGCTGATGCTGGTATTTTTCCAAACAACGGAAAAGTAGATTGGAATAGAGACAACTTTGGCCCCATTTATATTCCTGAATCTGGACAAACAGTACAACTGGATTTAGAAAGTTTTTCTTTATACAGAAGAGTCATTGAAGTTTATGAAGGAGAAGAAATGGGAATCGATCAGAAATTGGAGGTAAGAGGCTCTCAAGTTTATCTCAATGGAAATCCTGTAGATGAATATACCTTTAAACAAGATTACTATTGGATGATGGGAGATAATCGCCATTATAGTGAAGACAGTAGATATTGGGGATATGTACCCCAAAATCATGTGGTTGGCAAGCCAGTTTTTATCTGGATGAGTCTAGACGGTAATGCAAGTAATTTGGTTGACAAAGTAAGATGGGAACGTCTATTTACAACTGTAGGTGGCGAAGGAAAACCCACTTCCTACCTTGTGTACTTCCTTATTGGTATTGTTTTAATAATAGGGTATAATTACTTTATCAAAAAGAAAAAATAAGAGTTGAAACCTATCCTACTTCATCCTTGCTACTTTGGTCCTATCGACATGTATGCCTGCATTGCGCAAGCAGACTCATTCGTTTTCGAAAAGGAAGACAATTATCAAAAACAGACCTATAGAACACGACAATACATCTATGGGGCCAATGGGAAACTCTTGTTAAATATCCCCATAAAACACAGGGAAAACAAGACAGATCAACACCAAAAGTATAAAGACATTCGGATAGAAAATGCCTTCAAATGGCAACGCCTTCACTGGAAATCTTTGGAAGCAGCCTATAGAACTTCTCCTTTTTTTGAATTTTATGAAGATGAGTTTGCGCCTTTATTTGAAAAAAAGGCTAACTTCTTAATGGACTTCAATTTGATGGCAACAAAAATTATTTTTGAATGCTTACAGCTGGATTTTAGTTTTGAAATTACTGAAGAATTTAAACTAAAACCAGAAGATTATAATGACCAAAGACATTTAGTCAACTCAAAGCGAAAATCAGCAGTAAATCTTGAAGAGTACATTCAAGTTTTTCAAGCTAAATACGGCTTTATCTCAAATTTGAGCATATTGGATTTATTGTTCAATACAGGTCCTTCAGCCTTGGGATATCTAGACTCACAAACGCTTATTCAGAAATCTTAAAGCTCGCCATTATTGGATAATGGTCTGAAAGCTTTATACTGTAATTTTTAAAGCTAGTAGTGTGCAGACTCTTCTCATTAAAAATAACATCTATACGAAGAGGCAAAAAATCGAAATCGAAAGTTTTTCCTAGTCCGTATCCAGACTCCTCAAAAGCATCTTTTAAATTGTGTTTCAATAACTGACTAGCCACGTAAGAAAAGGGGGTGTTGTTCATATCCATACAAACAATTTTTGGTATGCTGGTAGAAGAAAAGCTTTTCGATAGCAAATTTACTTGTTCCTGTTGCTTCACAAAGGACTTCCCTACTCTATTAATTAATTGCTGGCGGTCTTCTTTTCGCAATTCTTGGACATCCGGAATAATCTTTAAAGACTCTAAATGGACAGCATACACCCGAAGCGTATCCTTTTTCACAACAATGTCTGCATAAATAGCATTATTGTGGGTATTTGGGAAATCTACAGAACCTTTATGGATGATTTTATATTTGCTATAAATAGCAATCCCAACATTTGAAGACTTGGATTTATACTTTTCAAACACATAAGGATAAGAACTCATATCTAAATCATTTGCTTTGTAATAATCTTGAAAAGCAACAATATCTGGAGTCTCAACTTTTATAAAATCGGAAATTTTTTTTCCAACCTCAGTATTTTCAATCCAGTTGTAGTAGTTAAAAAGCCTGACATTATAACTCATAACTTTCAGAGAATTCGTAATCTCTTCCGGAGGCTTATCATTAAAAACAATAATTTTACTGAAATACGAGTAGCCTCCTAAAACTAGTAAGGCCGAAACAAGAAAGTGCAGTTTGAGTTTTATTAACCAATATAGTGCAAAGCAAATATTGATGAGTATAAATACGGGCAAGCCCAAATTCAAAATGGATAAAAAAGCTGAGAATTTTGGGGGTACAAAAGGGAGAATGTAAGCTACAAGCAGACAGATTGCAAAAAATACATTTAAAGCAAAACCTACCTTTTGAAAAAAACTGAGTTGTGACTTCATGACAATTACATGTCTTTACCAGCTTTAAATAGAAAATCTTTCTCTTCTTTAGAGAGACTATCGTAGCCGCTTTTGCTTATTTTATCAAGAATTTTATCAATTTTAATTTGCTTTTCTGAACGGTTAGAAGAATTTTTATCAGATTTCTTTGCAGATGTTTTATGAACCGTTTTCATGTTGCTCTTTCTTGTTGTGGGCTCAAGCAATTCTGCGAACCAGTCTGTTATGCCTTGCAACCAGGCTCCTATATCATTACCTTTTTTGAGTTGAACGATATAAAGATATCCAATAAAAGCTCCACCTAAATGGGCTAGATGCCCTCCTGGGTTTGATAAAGGGATCTGAACTACGTCTAAAACTACTAAAAAAGCGGCTATCCACCACAATTTCAAATTACCCAGAAAAAAAAGTCGCACTTGTAAGTTGGGAGCTTGAGTTGCTGTTGCTACAAGCGTAGCCATAACCGATGCAGAAGCACCGATAAGGTAAGAACGCCCAGTACCGCTAAAGGCTGGTAAGAGGTTGTAACTTAAGGCGTATACTAGAGCTCCACAAATTGCTCCTAAGAAATAGAGATTCAGCATTCGATTACCTGAAAAATAGGCGAGGAAAAATTTACCAGAAAAATACAGAATCAACATATTAGATAAAATATGAAATATTCCCGAGTGCATGAAGGCATAAGTTATTATCGTCCAGGGCTTGTAAGCATATTCTAGAAGATCTTTAGGAAATACTAGCCATTCTATGAAAAAACCAGTGGGGATTTTAAACAAAAACCCCAGAGTTGCAAACACAAGTGTGAGAATAAAAAAAAGGACGTTCAATCCAATCAGTTTTTCTAATGTGTCGGCTGTATTGTACTTATATTTTAATTTTTGCTTCCAATCCATATTAGTTCCATCTATTAGCATTAAATGAATTCTTTTTCCAGTACCACATGGTAATAAACCCGATAACCGCACCTCCAATATGTGCCCAATAAGCAGTATTGGATGGGCCTAGCAAGGTAACACCTGTAACAGCAGAAAACAAATTCATTAAAAAATATCCACCTATTAAATATTTAGCCTTAATAGGAATAGGGACAAATATTATAAATAAAGGTAAGTTAGGATAAACGACAGCAAAAGCTGCTAAAATTCCAAAAATAGCTCCGGAAGCACCAACCATGGGAGTCAGATAATTACTAAAAAGCTGATTGCTGACCTCTTTTGGTATAGACGGATATACTCTATATTCTCCTGTCGCCCTCACGCTTTCAAACATTTTGGAAATCTCATCTGGACTTACATTTGCTTCAATATAGGCTTGGTAAGCTTCATTAAATCCAATATAACTAAATAATATCTGAAGACCTGCTGCTCCTAGTCCTGCTGAAAAATAAATAAAAATAAATTTACTCTGGCCTAAGTACTCCTCCAATAAACTTCCGAACATATACAGAGCAAACATATTAAAAAGAATATGAGAAAAACTGCCATGCATAAACATATGCGTGATGATCTGCCAAATTCCAAAATTTGGATTCTCGGGAAACCAAAGTGCGAAAATTTTATAGGCATAGTCACCTAAATAATTGGCTCCAAAGAAAAATAAAATATTAGCTATTAATAAGACTTTTACAGTGTCGGTAATCCTTCCCATTTACATAAATTTTTTATCGAAGTCTGATGCTGATTGTTTCACGAAAACTAAGCGATTTAAAGGAGTTAGCATAGGTTCTTTGCAAGAAAATAACAGATTTACAAGTTCTGTTTGTTCTTCATTATGCAAGACCGCTCCATTTTTTATAGCCATGCTTTGCGCCAAGGATTTGGCTAACCTATCGGTTTGATCAAATCCGGAATCTGGAATATCACTTTCGAAGTCGGACAAGAGTTGATCTAGTAAAATCGAAGTTTCGCTCTCGGGTAAACGATTAGGAATTCCATTGATTTTCACAAAGTCTTCTCCGAGTTCCGAAATTGAAAACCCTGCATTGATCAAGGACTCTTTTAAGGTTTTAAAAACCCTTATCTCGTTGGTGTCCAGTTGAAGTTTTAATGGAAATAACAACTGCTGACTTAAGGCAGGCTTAGCTGTAATGTTTCTAAGAAGCTCTTCGTATAAAATTCTGAAATGAGCTCTGTGTTGATCTATAATAAGCATTTCTGACTTTGTGGAGGTAATGATATATTTCCTTTGAAATTGGAACGTCCCAGACGATTTATGCTGAGTGTGTTCTCCTTGAAACAATGAGCTGAAAACTTGTTCGCTTTCTACCTCAATATTTAATAAATCATCATTCTGTCCTTCAAGATTAGTGTAAAGTGCTTCCCAACTAGAATTGGGTGTGTTGTGTTTTGAAGATGGTGACTTAAATGTTGAGCTAAATTTATGTTCAGCTTCAAAAGGATTAAAATTCCGATCGACCACCACCGAAGGAATTTTAGCTCCAGACTTATGTTGATCGTAGTCTGTTTCCATACTTGCATCCTTATTGAAGTCCAAGACCGGCGACACATTGAATTGACCAAGACTATGCTTCACACTACTTCTCAAAATTGAATAAATAGCATGCTCATTATCAAATTTGACTTCTGTTTTTGTAGGATGAATATTTATATCTATGGACTCTGGATTTACCTGCAGATAAAGGAAATAGGACGGATAAGCCTTATCTTTTAATAAACCTTCAAAAGCGCTAGAGACCGCATGGTGTAAATAAGGATGCTTTATAAATCTATCATTGACAAAGAAAAACTGTTCTCCACGCGATTTCTTCGCAAACTCGGGCTTGCCTACAAAACCAGAAAGTTGAATTAAATCGGTTTCTTCTTTAACTGGAACTAATTTTTCATTCATTTTAGACCCCATCACTCCAACGATACGCTGTCTAAAATTTGCTGCCGGTAAATTAAATAATTCACTATCGTTATGAATAAATTTAAAAGCAACGGAAGGATGAACTAGTGCAACCCTTTGAAATTCGTCGATGACGTGTTTATGTTCTACGCTTTCAGATTTTAAAAAGTTACGTCGCGCAGGAATATTAAAAAAAAGATTTTTGACGGAAATAGATGTTCCTGTTGGGGTCACACAAGGTTCCTGTTGAGTAATATGGCTACCTTCAATCATAAGATGCGTTCCAACCTCTTCGTCTCCTGTTTTGGTTTTCATATCCACATGGGCAACTGCTGCGATTGAAGCTAAAGCTTCTCCCCTAAAGCCTTTGGTATGAAGATGGAATAAATCCTCTGCCGCTTTAATTTTGGAGGTGGCGTGACGTTCGAACGATAACCGGGCATCAGTATCTGTCATTCCCAAACCATTGTCTACAACTTGGATGAGTGTTTTCCCCCCTTCTTTAATGATTAAAGACACTGAAGTAGCATTAGCATCTACAGCGTTTTCCATAAGTTCTTTAACAACCGATGCTGGACGTTGTACCACTTCTCCTGCTGCGATTTGATTCGCAACATGGTCTGGTAATAACTGGATAATATTGCTCATGGATTACTGGGAAGAAAAAATTGACAGATCAAAATCTATGATCCACAAAAAAATGAATGTAAGGATTAAGGCTATCAAAATCACGGTTCGATTTACCCCTCTGTTTCCTCTATTCCTCGAGTTCTCTCGAGCTTCAGCCCAATGAGAACCAAAGTCTATAGAATTGTGGGTCTCTTTGTATTTGGAAAACTTTGAATCAAACTTATAAGGATTACCCGTATCTTTCCCTTTGTAATAACGCGGGGTATAATTATACCTTGAATTTTTTCTTAATTTGAGTGACTTAAGTTTAAACATGTTTTTTTCTAAGACACCAAAATTAAAGAAAATCAATGAATTCTTAAGACTTAAAAAACTTAATTTAAGTGAAAAGTAAAACCGCTAAATTTTATAAAATTTAGCATCTTTTCTCAGTTGAGCCATTTTGATAGCGGCAATAGCGGCTTCAGCACCTTTATTGCCATGAACTCCTCCAGATCGAGCTTCAGATTGAGCTCTCGTATTGTCTGTCAATACACAAAAAATGACGGGAATGTCGCTTTTCAGATTCAAATCCATAATCCCTTGGGTCAATCCTTGGCAAACAAAATCAAAGTGCTTGGTTTCTCCCTGGATTACGTTTCCCACAGCAACAATAGCATCGAGCATATCAAAACTTTCCTGCATTTTTTTACAACCATAAGGAAGTTCAAAACTACCAGGAACATTCCATCTCACGATGTTTTCTTTGAGAACTCCAACATCTAAAAGGGCATCAAATCCCCCTTGAAAAAGATTTTGAGTAATATCTTCGTTCCACTCCGATACCACAAAGCCAATTTTCATGTCCTTGCAGTTTGGTAAGGATTCCTTATTGTAAACAGAAAGATTTTTTTCTGAAGTTGCCATATTAGAGAGCTTCTGCTTGTCCTAGATAAATATCAGCATTTTTAGCTTCAACAGAGTTTGGATATTCATCCTTGATACGGTTAAGGTATTTTCCTGCTTTTTCACCATCTTTAAGGCTAATGGCGGTGACCGCAGCTTTCATCAAAAACTTAGGAGTTGTGAAGTCGTTGGTGCGAAGGTTTGCTGCAGCAACAAAATAATCTAATGCCTCTTCTGGTTGGTCTAGTTGCAAGAACGCGTCACCAATAGAGCCCTTAGCAAGAGGCGTCAAAATTTCATCTTCAGCCTTAAATTTGTCTAGATATTCAATGGCTTCTTGATAGTTGCCAATATTAAGATGAGAGATCCCTGCGTAGTAATTGGATAGCTCTCCGGCTTTAGTCCCGCTATAATTAGAAGAAATATCTTCAAATCCAAATTTACCGTTACCCCCTTTTAAAGATCTAGTAAACAGAGAATCTTGTTCTGCTCCTGAAGCTTCAATTGCAGAATCGAAAAATTGCTGAGCTTGATTCATCTCATTTGCAGCTTCTACTTCATTGGGATCTTGAATAAATTTCTGGTACCCAATAATGGCTAATATCACTACAGCTACAGTTATTATTATCCCAAAGATTGGTTTTTGGTATTTGGATAAAAACTCTTCAGTACTACTAGCGCCTTCATCTAAAGTATTAAATACTTCAGCAGTTGTCGATTCACTTTCGATCTGATTTTCGCGTTCAGCCTTATTCTTTGGTTTGTAACCTCTTTTTCTATAAGTTGCCATAATTGTGTTTAGTTCAGGTGGCAAAAATATAATTTTTATCCATATAGAATACACTATTTATTTGATATTTTTACATCTGGGCATTTAGTGAATTCAAAAGGAAATTTACAACAAATTAAAGCGGTTAGAACTTGACTTGATCTTATGATTATCAAAAAATTATCTCTTATCAACTATAAAAATTTCGAGCAATTGACATTAGAATTTGATTCTAAAATCAATTGCTTTGTCGGTAAAAATGGCATTGGCAAAACAAATGTTTTAGACGCTATTTATCATTTAGCCTTTGGGAAAAGTTACTTCAACCCAGTAACAAGCCAAAACATTAAGCATGAAGAAGAGTTTTTTATGCTTGAAGGAGAATTTTTGAATGGAGAGAAGGAAGAGAGAATTATCACTTCTTTCAAAAAAGGCCAGGGGAAATTAATAAAGCGCAATGGAAAGGAATATGAAAAAATAAGTGATCATATAGGTACTATTCCTTTGGTGATCATATCCCCAACAGATCGCGATCTTATTCTTGAGGGAAGCGAAACCCGAAGAAAATTTATGGATGGTGTCATTGCTCAAGGCGACAAATTATACCTAAACACTCTACTGAAGTACAACAAAATTGTATCCCAGAGAAATGCACTGCTCAAATATTTTGCTGCCAATAGAACGTTTGATGAAACCAGTTTGGAAGTTTACGATGACCAAATCATTGAATTTGGCGAAATCATTTTCGAAAAACGACAACAATTCATCCATGAATTTAAGCCTATCCTAGAGAAAAGGTATCAGGAAATTAGCAATTCTAGAGAAGACATCAGTTTAATCTATAAGAGTCAGTTCAACAAAGGAGAGTCTTTTAGAGATGTACTTAAGTCTGGGTTAAAAATAGATTTACAACGGCAATTTTCAAATTTTGGAACCCATAAAGATGATTTGATTTTTAAAATTAAATCCCATTCTGTCAAGAAATTTGGGTCTCAAGGTCAACAAAAATCTTATCTTATCGCTTTAAAGTTTGCTCAGTATGATTTTTTAAAATCTCATTATGGCGTAAAACCGATTTTGCTGTTAGATGATATATTCGATAAATTGGATGAAGATCGTGTTTCTAAAATAGTAAAAATGGTCACCGATGCAGAACTTGGACAGATGTGTATAAGTGACACCCACCCTGAAAGAACTGAGGAGGTCGTAAAAAAGAATACCAATCACTATAAAATGATAAATCTTGAATATGAAATTTAGTTTATTAATAGTATGCTTTTGTTGTCTACTATCTTGCAACACAAAACCCTCCTTGGAAGACGTCCATTATCTCAATGGTTTTTGGGAAATTGAAAAGGCCGAAACCCCCTATGAAACAAAATCTTATAAGATAAATCAAATGGTAGATTACATCCAAGTAGAAGACACTTTGGGATTTAGAAAAAAAATGCAACCGAGTTTACTAGGCAATTATCAATCCTCGCAAAATCGTGAAAACTTTACAATTCACGACGCAGGTGATAGTTTAGTCTTGATTTACGAAAATCAATACAACACCTGGACTGAGACACTATTGAGTATTGAAAAAAATAAGTTTGTAGTGAAAAATGATGAGGATTTCATCTATACCTATAAGCGGCATGAAAATTCAAAAATTAATCTTGATGATGAAGAATAAAAGAGCTAGAGAAGAACAGTCTATGAAAGATTTAATGGACATTTTTAAACAAAAACACAAATTGAATCCCGGATTGGATAAGGTGGACGTTGAAAAAGCTTGGATGAACGAACTAGGTCCAGCCATAAAAAATTATACAGACACTATTCGTTTTAAGAACAACATCCTTACGGTTCATTTATCGTCTTCTACCCTAAGAGAAGAATTAAGCTACGGAAAAGCTAAAATTATTAAACGGTTGAATGAAAGTTTAGGGAGAGAACTTATTCAAAAATTAATTTTAAGATAAATAATATGAAGTCTCAGAAAGTTACTTTTAAAAATAATAAAGGAGAAGAGCTCCAAGGCCATTTAATTTTACCAAAAACACAGGATCCTAAGGCTTATGCTATTTTTGCGCACTGTTTTACCTGTGGGAAAAACCTGAAAGTGATAAAACAAATCTCATTAGCTCTTACAAATTTGGGGATTGGTGTTTTAAGCTTCGACTTTACTGGCTTAGGACAGAGTGAAGGAGACTTTGCCAATACCAATTTTTCTCACGACGTAGAAGATTTGATCCAAGCTTCTCAATTTCTAGAAGAAAATTATACTGTTCCTTCGCTTTTGATAGGTCACTCTTTAGGTGGAACTGCGGCTCTATTTGCGGCTAAAAAACTCCAAAATATTAAAGCTATAGTCACTATAGCAAGTCCATCACAACCCTCTCACGTTGAAAATTTAATTAAAAGCAGTGTTGAGGAAATTGAAAAGAACAATGAAGCGTTAGTGAATATAGGCGGTAGAGATTTTACAATTAAAAAGCAATTTTTAGAAGATATTAAGGCTAACGATACTGAAGATTTCTTAAGCGATTTGAAAAAGCCGTTGTTGGTGATGCATTCTCCCTTAGATAAAATTGTAAGCATTAAAAATGCGGAAGAACTCTACAAATGGGCATATCATCCTAAAAGTTTTATAAGTCTTGATCAAGCAGATCATCTTATTTTAAACGATAGTATTGATGCTAGTTATATAGGTAATTTGATAGGAAGTTGGGCGACAGCCTATTTAAATCTTCAGGAAGAAGACAACCCAGCTTTAAAATCTGACAGTCAATCTTCTGCCACTTTAAAGTTGAAAGATAAATTTACCACGCATTTAAAAATTGGTGACTTTGGTTCCATTGGAGATGAACCTATTGACTATGGCGGTAATAACTATGGCCCTTCCCCTTACGACTTCTTAACCGCTGCACTTGCTGAATGTACTGCAATGACATTACATGTTTATGCAAAACATAAAAAATGGGATTTACAGGAAGTTAAAGTTCACGTCGACCACGAGAAAAAGAAAGTAGAGCAGAAAGACGGAAATACCATCCAACAAGATGTTTTAACCAAGAAAATTGAAATTTTTGGAAATTTGGATGAATCCCAGATAAAGCGATTGGTTGAAATTGGAGATAGATGCCCAATTCATAAGACGTTACACTCTGACCTTCAAATATCTTCTGAACTTATATCGTAAAACTTTTGTTAAGGTAATCCCTAATTTTGAGTGGCTTTGCTTTAAACTGTACATTTACACTGAATTTAAATATAATAATCATGAAAAAGATAAGTTTGTTAACATTAACCCTAAGTCTTCTCGTGCTTGTTGGTTGTAACGAAACTAAGAACAAAGACGATAAAAAAGAAGATATGGAAACTGTTGAAGTCACAGATACAATTGTAACTTTAACACCTTTAATGGGGTCTCCAGAGTATTCTGAAGCTACGCTAACTCACCCAGGCGGAGATGTTATAGAAGTACCTGCAGGATCTGTAGATTTTAATTTTGCAGTAGAAAATTACGAGTTAGGTGCTCAAACTGCTAATGCAGGCAAAAATGGATTAGCAAATTCTGGTAAAGGACAACATATTCATTTTATCCTTGATAATGGACCATATTCTGCCCATTACGAAAGTGAGTTCAGTAAAGATATAAAAGAAGGTGATCACGTATTATTAGCCTTTTTGTCAAGATCCTACCACGAGGCTGTAAAAAATCCAACCTCTTTTATTGTTAAAAAAATAAGAGCTGGTAACCCTTCAGAAGATCAACAAATGGATATTGATTTTTCTGCTGAACATATATTTTATAGCAGACCTAAGGGCACTTACTCTGGAGAGGATACTAAAGAGGTACTTTTAGACTTCTTTATAGTCGGAACTGAAATAAGTCCAGATGGTAACAGGGTAAAAGCCATAATTAACGGAGAAGAATTTTATGTTACAGAATGGAAACCACAAGTTATTAAAGGTTTACCTTTAGGTGAAAATAGAATTCAATTGATATTAATTGATGAAAACTTAGATCCTATTCCAGGTCCATTCAATGCTGTTACTCGAACCTTTACTTTAGAAAAGTAAAAGACTTTCAATTCTAATATAGTAAAATAGCCACGCTAAACAGCGTGGCTATTTTTTATGGACACTTTTTCTTAATCTTGATTAAAAATTTCGGACTCAATAATCACCTGAGTACTCGGTTGATTATTAGTAGATACATTTTCGGCAGTAATCAATATCCGTTTGGGTTCAAAAGCTGAAGTTGTACTCAAAGAGCCCTTCCTTGTTGCTGAGAACATTCCGCTAGACATGTTGAGTTGTCCTAAGTTCTTAGTTCCTCGTGCTGTTTCAATCCAAACCACATACATTTCCTTTGGAGGATTTAAACGATCCGGTGAGGTTAAGTTTTCAACTTTAAGAACGATTTTGAAGTTTCCGTTAGCATCTCCTTTTACTTTAGCACTTACGTCTGCTCCAGGTGCAACTTTTGAAACTGGAAAATTTACTTTTGTAGCGCAAGACGAAACAACAAGTAGAAGAATAGCTGCTAGTGAAAGTAATAATTTACTTTGCATAAAATTTAGTTTAAAATTCAATGCAAATTTAAGGTTTATCTAGTGCTTAGCTTATATTTTATGATTTCTTAAAAAAAGTATGGCTTCTTGAATTTCGGTAGACATAATTTTATCTTCTTTAACGATGGGTACTTTCCCTCTGAAATCTGATAACAACTCCATTACGAAAGGAGAACTAGGCAAAGGTGCCCTAAAATGCATAGCTTGTGAAGCATTAAATAATTCTATCGCCAAAATACGTTCTACATTATCCACCACTCTTGAAAGTTTGGTCACAGCATTTGCTCCCATACTCACGTGATCTTCTTGGCCATTTGATGAAACAATAGAATCTACACTTGCAGGTGTGCATAATTGCTTGTTCTGGCTAGCAATGCTTGCCGCTGTATATTGTGGAATCATAAAACCACTATTGAGCCCAGGAGAGTTTACCAGGAAAGTAGGTAAACCTCTTTGACCAGAAACCAATTGATAAATACGCCTTTCTGAAATATTACCAATTTCACTCATAGCTATAGCCATAACATCTGCAGATATTGCCATGGGTTGACCGTGAAAATTACCTCCAGAAATAATTTTATCGTCCTCTACAAAAACATTAGGATTGTCTGTTACACTATTAATTTCGGTTAAAAGAGTTCGTTCAACATAGCGAAGCGCATCTCGGCTAGCACCGTGGACTTGTGGTACACAACGAAATGAGTACGGATCCTGCACGTTTTGCTTATAATTTTTGGCGATTTCACTATCCTTTAAAATCCTACGAATGTTACTCGCCGTTTCTATTTGTCCTTTATGAGGTCTCAACTGGTGTACCAAATCGTCATATGGTGACATATTACAGTCGAAGGCATCTATAGAAATTGCAGCAATAGTATCTGCCCACTTGAGTAATTTATTCGTTTTCAAAATATTATACAGAAGATGAGCACTCATAAATTGAGTCCCATTAAGCAAAGCCAAACCCTCTTTAGATTGAAGAACTAAAGGTTTCCAGCCGAAATGGTGTTCTAGTTTAGAAGAAGCCAAGACTTTACCATTTATAGAAACTTCACCTTTTCCTATCAATGGCAATGAAATATGAGCCAGAGGAGCTAAGTCGCCTGAGGCCCCAAGGGATCCTTGCTCATAGATAAGGGGATAAACACCTTCATTAAAAAAATCTATAAGCCGCTGAACAAGGTCAATAGTTACACCCGAATATCCGTAACTCAAAGATTGTATCTTAAGAAGCAGCATCAAATGTACTATTTCATCCTTTACTCTTTCACCAGTTCCGCAGGCGTGAGACATGACCAGATTTTCTTGTAAAGACGTTAGCTTATCGTCATCTATTTTGATGTTGCAAAGCGATCCAAACCCTGTGTTTACCCCATAGATTGGAGCTTTATTTTCTTTTTGTTTAGTGTTGAGATAGTGACGAGCTTTATTAATTTTGGATACAGCTTCTTCACTTAAGGCCAATTTGTACTTATTCTGAATAATAGTTTCAATTTGAGAAAAACTTAAAACGCAAGTATCGATATAGTGAGTATTCCGCATGATATTATCTTTAATTTCAAAGATAACATTTATTAGAATTTAAGCCTTGTTTAGTCTTTAAGCTTTAAGAAAGAGTGACCAAGTTGGTCTATCAAGTCTGAAGCTATTAAACTTTCCTCAGACATCCATTTCAATGCTAAATCTCCAGCAAGACCATGGAGGAACATTCCTAAAATTGCGGCGTCCATACTTGAATACTTTTGAGCTAACAGTCCTGTGATCAACCCTGTGAGAACATCGCCACTTCCTGCTGTCGCCATCCCAGAATTACCTGTAGAATTTACATAAATTTGATCTTTATAAACACAGAGACTATAAGCCTCTTTGGCTAATATAATGACGTCTAATTTCTTAGAAAAAGATTTGATTTTTTTAAGTTTATCAAAGTCATCTTTCCATGCGCCTATCAATCGTTTCAACTCTCCTGGATGTGGAGTGAGGATAGATTTCTTCGGAATGAAATCCAGCAAGCTTTCATGCTTAGCTATTAAATTTAAGGCATCTGCGTCTATAACCAGAGGTGATTTTGAATTTACCAACCAACTTTTTAAAGCATCAAAAGCTTCGGTTGAGGTTCCTATTCCAACTCCAATACCAACGGAATTAGGTTCAAACTCTAAAGAGTGATAAGAAATGAAGTGTGATGAAGAGTTATCAATTAACATGACTTCTGGTTGATGTTGAATCATCGTTAAATGAGCCTTATTAGGCATCATAACACTTGTCTTTCCAACGCCAGATCGCATACACGACTTTGCTGCCAAAATAATACTGCCCAACATAAGTTGGCTCCCTCCTACCAAAACGGCGTGGCCATAGGTTCCTTTATGAGAAAATCTAGACCTAAAGCGATAAAGTTTTTTAGCAGATTCTAAATCTACATAAGTCAGGTGGGAGGATAAAGAATTTAAAAACTCTTTGTCAAGGCCAATATCGATTATGTCTAGATGCCCTACCGAATTTGCATAATCAGGTAGAAAGAGCGATAATTTTGGGGTTTGGAATGTATAGGTATAGTCAGATTGAAAGACCTGCTCGTTTGCTGAGGGAATTCTATCCAAAAACATCCCACTAGGAACATCTATAGAGATAGACAAGGGCGACACTGAATTGATATACTGAATTAAATCTTGAACAAAATCGGGCATTGACCGATTTAGGCCAACACCAAAAATCGCATCTATAACAACATCTTCGGAAGTAATTTTAAATAATTGGCTAGCTTTATTAAAGTCTATAATTTTAACCTTAGCGGCCTTCAATCGATCAAGATTACTCTGGTTATCTTCTGAACGGGTTTCTGTATAATTGACTAAAATAACTTCAACATCCACTCCCTCTAAAGTCAGAAAATTCGCAATAGCTAGGCCATCACCACCATTGTTTCCTGGACCCGCTAAAATGTGAACTTTGAAAGGAGATATAGGTAAAATTGATTTTAAGCGCTGAAAAGCCAATCTTGAAGCACGTTCCATCAAATCCCATGAGCTTATGTTTTGTCGATCAATACTAAATTGGTCCAGTTCTGCCAATTGGGAAGCATCTAAAATCTTCATAGCCTAATTTATATCATAAAAATACTATTTATTTTTCAGTCAGACTCTTTTCCCAAGTCCAAGCATCTTTTAAGGCCTGCTCAAGTGATCGTTTAGCTTTCCATCCCAGTATTTTATTTGCTTTTTCTGTATCGGCATAAGCGGCAACAACATCTCCAGCGCGTCTATCTACTATGGAATAGTTCAACTTTTCTCCAGAAGCGCTTTCAAAAGCATTAACGACTTCAAGCACAGAGGAGCCTATGCCCGTTCCAAGATTAAAGACTTCAAAATTAGTATCGGTTTTTGAGGACATCAATCGTTCTAAAGCAACCACGTGAGCTTCAGCAAGGTCCATCACATGAATATAATCTCTTATGCATGTTCCATCAGTTGTGGGATAGTCATCACCAAAAACAGATAAATGATCTCGCCTGCCTATAGCTGTCTGAGTGATGTAAGGAACAAGGTTTTGAGGGGTTCCCAGAGGTAATTCGCCTATTTCTGCTGAAGGATGAGCTCCTATAGGGTTAAAATACCTCAAGGAAATCGCTTTGAGTTTACTAAAGGCTTTACACGTATCTAAAATAATTTCCTCCCCGATTTGTTTAGTGTTTCCGTAAGGTGAAATAGCTGGTTTTATGGAAGCATCTTCAGAAATTGGTAGTTGCTCTGCTTCACCATAAACGGTACAAGAAGAACTAAAAATAATATTTTGCTGGGGAAGTTTTATAATGTTTTGCAACAAATACGTAAGCGCTGCTAAATTATTTTCATAATATAAAAGAGGATTTTCAACGCTCTCCCCTACTGCTTTAGAAGCCGCAAAATGAATAACACCACTAATATCTTGATGAGATTTAAAAAACTCATTGACATCTAATTTATCTCTTAGATCCAGTTTATGAAAATCTGGTGTTGCTGAAGTGATATTGGTAATTCCTTCTATAACTTTCAAGGAAGAGTTGGATAAATTATCTATGACTATAACGTCGTAACCTTTCTTCTGAAGGGATACAACAGTATGTGAACCTATAAAACCCAATCCACCAGTTACTAGAATTTTCATTAGTTAATTTTATTAAAATTGAACGGCAAATTACGAAAAATTCGAGTCTAAGGATTTTGAAATTATTATTTTTGCAAAAAAAATAATTATGACCACAGATGATCGCAGCATTCAAATTTTTAGATGGGTAAGCACCTTAGAAGCCATTTCCTTTTTAGTGCTCTTATTCATAGCCATGCCTCTAAAATATATCTGGGAAATGCCAGAATACGTGAGGGTTGTCGGTATGGCTCATGGTTTATTATTTATCCTTTATTTAATTGGCGGTTACTGGATGTATGAAAAACTTAACTGGTCTGTAAAGACGCTTTTTATTGTATTCCTAAGCTCAATTTTACCCTTTGGACCTTTTGTTGTAGAACGTAAGTATCTTCCAAAATCCTAAACTAACTATCTCCTAATCTGTCTTTTACAAATTCAACTTTGGTTTTTCCATGGGGTTTTGTATTTCCCTCCTCATCTAGACTGACCATTACGATTTTATCAATTTTTATAATGGTTTGCCTAGTCATCTTATTCCTAACCTCACATCTAAGAGTGAGAGATGCGCTTCCAAATTTCACCACTTCAATACCTATTTCCACAATATCGCCTTGTGTCGCAGAGCTTTTAAAATCAATTTCGCTCATGTACTTGGTAACTGTATTCTGGTTTTCCAATTGAATGATAGAATATAAAGCAGCCTCTTCATCTATCCAGGCTAAAAGTTTTCCGCCAAATAGAGTTCCATTTGGGTTGAGGTCTTCAGGTTTTATCCACTTTCTGGTATGAAATCGCATAGGCTTAAATTTTATGATCTAAAAGTTTGTGTTTTGCTTTTTGAATAATCTCAAAATGATCGAAAGCTAAATTAGATATTTTTTTGAGATTTATCCACTCAGCTTTGTTGGCATCGTCACTCCCTTTTACTCTCAAAGGTTTTTCTAAAATTACTCCAAAAACAAAAGAAAGAGTTCTACCCCTAGGATCTCTTTTAGGATTATCAAAATAATCGATAAATACAAAAGTACTTATTGGTATTGATAAACCCGTTTCTTCTTTCAATTCGCGTTGACATGCAGTTTTTACTATTTCGTTATCCTCTACAAAACCGCCAGGCAGTGCCCAATGATTTTTAAATGGAGAATTTTTTCTTTGAATGAGTAATACATAAATCTCCGACTTCTTTAAGGTGAAAAGCACTGCATCTGTCGTTACTGAAATAGATTGAGATATGGACATGTCTTTTTGAAATATGTATAATATAAAATTGACATTAGTTTATCTAAAACTCGCTCGTTTGTAAACAAACAGATTTTTATTGCAACATAATTATGATGTCAAGTGCAATTTATAAGTTTATTGAAAACCTTGCAAAGGAATTAAGTTCTCATGTTGAAAATGAACATAAGATACATTCAATCTACCTTTAAAATGTTAAGTCTGAATGGCGATAGCACTCTTGGTCCAATGACTTAGACAATTCCATAACTTCAATAAAATTACCTTATGAGTGAGATCAGCTCCAAGTAATAACATCCCTTTGAAGGTTTGATCTCAGACAACACTAAAATAAGACTTCTATTTGTCCAAAACCATTAAAACTGTTTCCAAAATCTTTTAATCTTAGCGTTTAGCATTAAAAAACCCCTCATTACTGAGGGGTTTGGAATTACAAATAATGTTTTTGTGTTATGACTTAGGCATCAAAACAGAACTCACAGCGTGAATCACACCATTAGAAGCATCAACATCAGCTAATACAACAGTAGATTTATTACCATTAGCATCTGTTAAAATTAAACTTTCACCTTCTAGAGTTGCAATTAATTCTTCACCTTGTACTGTTGGTATTGTAAAACTTCCACCATTGTCATTAATAGCGTTTACAACATCAGCCGCCATAAATTCTCCAGAAACTACGTGATAAGTCAAAATTCCAGTTAACATTTCTTTATTCTCTGGCTCAACTAAAGTAGGTACTGTTCCTTCTGGTAATTTTCCAAAAGCATCGTTAGTAGGTGCAAAAACGGTAAATGGTCCTTCACTACTTAAAGTTTCTACTAAATCTGCCGCTTTTAAAGCAGCAACTAACGTACTAAAGTTTTCATTACCAACTGCAATTTCTACAATAGTTTGCTGCTCATCCATTGCATTTTCAGTAGATGTTTCAGTTTCAACCACAGCTTCTTCTTGCTCTGCTGCTGCTTCATCCTTAGTTTCGTTGTTCTTACAAGACGTAAATGCAATCATAGCAATTACACTTAAACTTAAAATTAATTTATTCATGTTCTTTTGTTTTGGTTTGTTCAAAAATATTTCAAAAACCTTAAACAATACTACTTCACACTATAATTTTTTGTTAATTCTATTTAGCCATTATTAGCTAACATATCATTGACTATAACACCCTATTTAATTTGTCAAAATAAATCAACGAATTGAAAATTACTTATAAGTATTATGGAGCATTTTTCAATTTCAATTTGCATTGAAACACTATATTAATAATATGGTTATTTTTATAAGACCACTTAACGAAAACCAATATTTTTTAATGGTTTAGTTTTTATATTAAATAATGGGATTAAAAGTCTAAGCATTATTTGTGAAGGCTAAAGCATTATATTGAGTCATGCAAATAGATTAAACAATTGAAATGTCTTAATGAATTTATAAAGAATGGGGAATTAACAATAATTTATCTTAAGCTTGTTCGTTTGTAGCCGAACTAATTTTAGCTTTGTGCCATGATCGAAAATTCAAGCTCAATTTATAAGTTTAATGGAAAACTTTCAATAGAATTAAGTACTCATTTTGAAGAGGAACACCATATGCCTCCCCTTGCCAGTAAGATTTATTCTGTTCTAATACTCTCAGAATCAGAATGCCTGACATTTGACGAAATTCTTACGATTACTAAAGCCAGCAAAAGCTCAGTATCCAATCAAATTAATTTTTTAATAAATGAGGATCGAGTTGAGTTCATTTACAAAGACAAAAAAAGAAAGCGCTATTTTAAGACTAAAGAAGATTATTTTAAGAAAACGCTAGAGATACATCAACAAAAAATTCAAAAGGAAACCAACATACTATCCAAAATTATCGATTTTAAGAAAGATCAAGGCTTTGATGGAGAACTCGCCAATATTTTTAAAAGCCATCTATTAAACGAAAAAGAAAATTTAAAACAAACCATCTATAAATTATCACAAATAAGCAATAACATTAAGACACATGAAGAATAAGTTAACTATCATTTCAATATTAGTAGCCATCGTAGTGAGTTCTTGCCAACAAAAAGGGCAACAACAAGCACCTCCTCCTCCTCAACTCCCTATTATGGAAGTTGAGACCAAGGATATAAGTACATTCACAGAGTATCCTACTCAATTAGAAGGAATTATAAGTAGTGACATAAGAGCGAAAGTGGCTGGTTATATTACAGATGTTCTTGTAGAAGAAGGAGCTGCTGTAAAAAAAGACCAAATACTTTTTAAACTAGAGACAAGAAGCCTTAGTGGCGATGCTTCAGCAGCAAGGTCTAGAGTAAATGCTGCACAAATAGAGGTTGATAAATTAAAGCCTCTTGTAGAAAAAGAAATAGTAAGTAAAAGACAAATGGAGACTGCGAAAGCAGGTTTAGAGTTAGCAAAAAGCGATCTCCAGAGTATTTCAGCAAACATAAGTTATGCTAATATCAAAAGTCCTGTAGATGGTTATGTAGGAACCATAAATTATAGAGATGGTGCACTTATTAATCCAAGTGACATGCAACCCTTGACAAAAGTGGTAAAGACCAACAAAGTTTTTGCGTATTTCTCTGTGAATGAAAAAGATTATTTAAACATGGTATCTACTCTAGACTTAGAGCCTGGATCTGACAAGGATTTAGAATCATCATTTCCAGAAATCACTTTGAAATTGCCTAACGAAAGAGAATATGAGATTAAAGGAAATATTACTAGCATCTCAAGTCAAGTAAATAGAGAAACCGGTACAGTAAGATTTAGAGCTACATTCGATAATCCAAAATCAATTTTAAAGGATGGATTATCGGGTACGATAATAATTCCAAATTACATTAAAGATGCGGTTGTGGTGCCTAGAGTATCTACATTTTCACGTCAAGGAAAAGTATTTATATATAAGTTTCAAGAGTCCGACTCTACGGTTATAGAAAAAGCACTAGATGTGGTAAGAGCAGATCCCTATTTCGTTGTGACTTCAGGTATAGAAAAAGGACAAATGGTTATTGGCAGTGGTGTGAATAAAATAAAAAACGGTGATAAAATAATACCAGAATCATCAAAGATGGATTCTATTGTAAACTCATTTGACAAAGTTTTTAAATAAAAATTATGCTTAAAAAATTCATAGAAAGACCCGTCTTATCTACAGTAGTATCCATAATTATTGTGATGCTAGGTATTTTGGGAATACAACAGTTACCTGTCACGCAATATCCAGATATTGCCCCGCCAACGGTACAAGTCACCACTAGCTTTCCGGGAGCTAATGCAGAAACAATTCTTGAAAGTGTTATAATTCCTATTGAGGAACAAATAAATGGTGTAGAAGGAATGACCTATATCACCTCTTCTGCCAGTAATAATGGTAGTGCAACTATAACCGTTTTCTTTGAGCAAGGCTATGATGCTGATATAGCTGCTGTAAATGTTCAAAATAGGGTCTCACGTGCAAATGCCATTTTACCAGATGAAGTCATTAGAACTGGGGTAGTTACAGAAAAACGACAAAATTCAGCTCTGCTTTACGCAGCTATGTATTCAACTAATGAAGACTATTCCGATACGTATGTTCAAAATTATTTGAACATCAATATTAAGCCAGAATTGCAAAGGATAAATGGTGTTGCTAACGTTTCTGTATTTGGAGGTAAGAATTACTCGATGAGAGTATGGCTAGATCCAGATAAAATGGCCAATTATAATCTTAACGCTTCTGAAGTTATAACCGCTATAAGAGAACAAAGTCAAGAAGCAGCAGCTGGTTCCATAGCACAAAATGTAGGAAAAGCTTTTCAATATGTAATCACTTATAAGGGTAGACTCAAAACCTCTGACCAATATGGGGACATCATTTTAAAAACCTTCGATAACAACCAGTTTTTAAGATTAAAAGATGTGGCCCAAGTTGAATTGGATGCGTTCTCTTATAATTCATTATCCCGAAGTAAAGGATACCCAGGGGTCAATTTTGGAATTTTTCAAACTCCAGGTTCCAATGCCCAAGAAATTATCGAAAATATTTACGATAAGATGGATGAACTTGAGCAAAATTTTCCCGAAGGAGTGGAATATCTTGTCAATTACGATACCAATGAATTTTTAACAGCCTCTATCTCTAAAGTTCAGGAAACTTTAATTGAAGCCTTTTTATTGGTTTTCTTGGTTGTTTTTATTTTTCTTCAAGATCTCAAATCAACATTAATCCCCGCGATTGCTGTTCCTGTTTCTATTATAGGTACATTTTTCTTTCTGAATTTATTTGGGTACTCTATAAATCTGCTTACTTTATTTGCCCTCTTACTCGCCATTGGTATTGTAGTAGATGATGCCATTGTTGTAGTTGAGGCAGTACACGCCAAGCTAGAAGGAGGCGCGAAAGATGCAAAAGAAGCTTCCATTTCAGCCATGAGTGAAATAAGCGGAGCCATTATATCAATTACCCTAGTTATGGCTGCGGTATTTATTCCAATTACCTTTATAAAAGGACCTGCTGGAGTATTTTACGAGCAATTTGGAGTCACCCTTATTGTTGCAATTGCGATTTCTGCAGTCAATGCATTAACGCTAAGTCCAGCCTTGTGTGCCCTTTTCTTAAAACCGCCTAAAGAACAAAAGGATAAGCCTAGTTTGCTTCAACGATTTTATAATGCGTTTAATTCTGGATTTAATGCCCTTTTAGGGAAATATGTACATTCCTTAAAATTTTTAGTAAGACAAAAATGGATTACTGTTCTTATTCTTATTGTTGCAGTTGTTGCCATTTATTTTGCTAATTCTCTTACTCCTAAAGGATTTGTACCTTCCGAAGACAGAGGCGTGGTATTTATGAATATGGAATTACCCGTAGGTGCATCTTTAGATAGAACATTTGAAGCTACTGAAACCTTATATGAAAAAATACAGGATATTGAAGGTATAAGAACAGCCTCATTAATAACAGGAAGAAACTTTTTCTCAGGAGCTGGAAGTTCTTATGCTCAAGGCTTTATTATCCTCGATAATTGGGAAAAGAGAACAACAGATGCCACACAAATTAATGCCATTATAGGTCAATTGAGCCAGGCCACCTCAGGAATTACAGATGCAAATATCCAATTCTTTACCCCGCCAAGTGTTCCAGGCTACGGTGCTGCAGACGGATTTGAAATGCAACTTATAGATAAATCTGCAGGGTCTTTCACCGACCTAGATAATACGGCTCAAAAATTTGTGGGAGGTTTGTTTAGAGAGAACTCCATTGCCTTTGCTAATAGTTCTTTTAGCTCAAAATTTCCTCAATACAATTTAGAACTCGATGTTCCAAAGATAAAAACAAGTGGTCTTAGTGTTAACGATGTCCTTATAACCATGCAATCTTTTGTTGGCGGATTCTATGTATCTAACTTTTCAAGATTCGGAAAACAGTACCGGGTTTTTGTACAATCTCTTCCAGAAGATCGAGAAGATGAAGGGAGTTTAAACAGTATTTATGTTAGACTTCCTTCTGGTGAACAAGCACCCATTTCTGAATTTGTAAGCTTAGAGAGAATTTACGGTCCACAGGTCGTCAACAGGTTTAACTTATATAATGCGGTAACCATTAATGGAGCTTCAGCACCTGGGTTTAGTTCTGGGGATGCTATCCAATCCATTCAAAAAATTGCAGATGAGCAATTAGGGAACAATTATGATATTGCTTTTTCTGGCATTACTAGAGAAGAAATTGCTGCAAGTGGGCAATCCATTGTGATTTTCGCTTTAAGTATACTTTTCGTCTACTTTTTCTTAGCAGCTCAGTATGAAAGTTATATGCTTCCTTTTGCCGTGATTCTGTCTCTACCTATAGGAGTAGCTGGAGCCTTCTGGATAACTAACCTAGCAGGACTCGAAAATAATATTTATTTCCAGATTGCCCTCATCATGCTTGTAGGCCTCTTGGCAAAGAATGCCATTTTAATAGTAGAATTTGCTATTCAACGACGAAAAGAAGGGATGAGCATTTATGATGCAGCGCTAGATGGTGCCAAGGTGAGACTCCGACCAATTTTAATGACCTCTTTTGCATTTATTCTCGGGCTATTGCCCTTGGTCTTAGCAACTGGAGTTGGAGCCAAAGGAAACAATTCTATTGGAACTGGAGCAGCAGGCGGATTACTTGTAGGAACGGTGATAGGTATTTTTGTCATCCCAGTCCTTTTTGTGATTTTCCAATGGTTACAAGAAAAAGTAAGTCCATCAAGCCGAGCTCGAGCAGAACAAAATCAACTTAATTCTAAAGACTCTAAATAGATTATGAAATATATTATTAAATCCATACTTATTATTGGTTGCTTGGCTACAGTCCAGTCCTGTTTTGTAGGTAAAGATTACGAAAGACCAGAAGAAGAGATCGACCCTATAAAGTATAGAACAGATCAGCTAGAAAGAGACACCTTATCTATTTCTAGAGTAAGCTGGAAAGAAATGTTCACAGATACTGTTCTTCAGAATCATATTGAAGAGGCTTTAGAAAATAACCAAGATATACGCATAGCCTTACAGCAAATAAATGTAGCGAATTCTTACTATAAGCAAGGTAAAGCAGGTTATTATCCAACCGTAGATATCAATGGATCATTTACGCATCAAGAGTTATCTCCCAACTCGCAATTTGGGGGTTTCTTCTCCTCGCTGGATCAATATGAGTTAAGCTCTAGTTTATCTTGGGAAGCTGATGTTTGGGGTAAAATACGCAGTAACGAAAGAGCAGCTCAAGCCAGCTATATGCAATCTCAGGCAGCTCATAAAGTTGTTAAAACAGAGCTTATTGCCAGAATAGCTTCTGGATATTATCAGATATTAGCTTTGGATGAGCAAGTTAAAATAACAGAGGAAACAGTACAGAGTAGACAGAATAGCTTAGAAACCTCTATAGCTTTAAAAAAAGCTGGAAACCTTACCTCTGTTGCTGTAAAGCAAACTGAAGCTCAATTTTATGAAGCTAAGGCACTTTCACTTGATTTGAAAAACGAAATCAAACTCTTGGAAAATACATTGTCAATATTAAAAGGTCAATCTCCTCAAGACTTCAAAAGAAGTGAGTTTTCAACTCAAGAAATCAATCAGAAATTAACTACTGGCGTAGCTTCAGATTTATTGGAAAACAGACCTGATGTCATCGCTGCTGAATACCAACTGATCAATGCCTTCGAACTGACCAATGTTGCCAAAAGCAAGTTCTATCCCTCCATTACTATTTCAGCCACTGGAGGTTTTCAAAGTTTGGATATTTCAGATTTCATCTCTACCAATTCCTTGTTTCTTACGCTAATAGGAGGTCTTACTCAACCTATTTTCAATAGACGGCAAATCAAAACCGAATATGAGGTTGCTTTAAGTCAAAAAGAACAAGCTTTGTTGAGCTTTGAAAGAACACTTCTCACTGCCAGTAGGGAAGTATCTGATGCTATGCTCAATTTTGAAAATGCAACCGAGAGAATTGAAATAAAATCTAAGGAATATGAAGCCTATCAAAGCGCCTTAGATGATTCTAAAGAATTACTGAACAGTGGCTTGGCCAACTATCTTGAAGTCTTAAATGCTCAAGAAAATGCACTAAATACACAACTAGAAGTTGTACAAATTAAGTTTGATAAATTTAGTGCAGTAGTTGAACTTTATAGAAGTTTAGGGGGGGGCTGGGAATAATCTTGACATTCCATTCATAAAAAAACCGAGCTTTTAGCTCGGTTTTTTTATGACAATATGTTTTGATTATTTATCCATTTCTTCCATTATGGCTTGTGATAACTTTTTATAAGTCCCATTTTCTAAGCGCTCTCTTATCACAGAGAAAGCTTTGAGAGTTAAATCTATATCCTCCATAGTATGTGTAGCTGTAGGTATCATCCTTAAAAGGATTAAACCTTTTGGAATTACCGGATACACAACTATAGAACAAAAGATACCATGGTTCTCACGAAGATCTTTTACTAGTGCCATAGCTTCTGGAATGCTCCCCTTCAGATAAACTGGTGTCACACAACTTGTGGTTGTTCCAATATCAAAACCATTTTCTTTTAAACCGTTCTGAAGCGCATTCACGTTTTCCCAAAGCTTGTCTTTAAAAGCAGTCGAATTTCGCATCAATTCTAAACGCTTAAGTGCACCTTCTACTAAGGACATCTGCAGTGATTTAGCAAACATCTGTGATCTTAAATTGTATTTTAAATAATCGATAATTTCTTTATCTGCAGCAATAAAAGCTCCTGTACTGGCCATTGATTTTGCGAAGGTTGCAAAATAAACATCTATATCATCTTGAACACCTTGCTCCTCTCCAGCTCCAGCTCCTGTTTTACCCAAAGTTCCAAAACCGTGAGCATCATCAACAAGCAATCTAAAATTGTACTTTTTCTTTAACTCTACAATTTCTTTAAGCTTACCTTGTTCACCACGCATTCCAAAAACCCCTTCAGAAATAAGAAGAACGCCTCCTCCAGTTTGCTCAGCTATTTTTTCAGCTCTAGCTAGGTTTAGCTCTATACTGTCTAAATCGTTATGCTTATAGGTAAAACGCTTACCAAGATGTAAACGAACACCATCAATAATACATGCATGAGCATCTACATCGTAAACTATAACGTCATCTTTGCTAACTAGGGCGTCTATTGTTGATAAAATGCCTTGGTAACCAAAATTGAGTACATACGCAGATTCTTTGCTAACGAAATCTGCCAATTCTTCTTGTAGCTGTTCGTGTAGACTTGTGTGTCCACTCATCATTCTAGCACCCATCGGGTAGGCACTACCCCATTTTTTTACAGCTTCTTCATCTGTTTTTCTTACTTCTGGATGGTTAGCAAGTCCTAAATAATCATTGATGCTCCAAGTAATTACTTCTCTACCTTGGAACTGCATTCTATTGCTGATTTGCCCTTCCAGTTTTGGAAAAACAAAATAACCTTCAGCTTGATCTGCCCATTTACCTAAAGGGCCTTTATCTCTATAAATTTTTGCAAATAAATCTTTCATAAGCTCTCTATATATTTATTTTTCAAATCTACCCAATCTCAACTAATTGATGTTTGTGATATGGGCTTTTTTCAAATTGCTTTGGTTTTGTTCATCTTCCAATCCAGGGTAATTGGTAAATCCTTGAGATTTCATCCAATCATCAGAAAAAACTTTGCTCATATACCTCGATCCATGATCTGGAAAAATAGCAACCACCTTGCTTTTTGAATTAAATTCGTTTTCTGCAGCCAATTGTTTTATGCCTTGCATCACTGCACCACTTGTATATCCAACAAACATGCCTTCAGTTTTGGCTATATCTCTTGCCATGTAAGCACTATCCTCGTCGGTTACTTTTGTGAATTTATCTATAATATCAAAATCTGTAGCACTTGGAATTAAGTTTTTCCCTAAACCTTCAATTTTGTAGGGATAAATTTCACTTTTATCTAATTTACCAGTCTCGTGATATTTCTGTAATACCGATCCAAAGGCGTCTATACCTAGGATCTTAATATTTGGATTTTGCTCTTTAAGATACCTTGCAGTTCCAGAAATAGTACCTCCCGTCCCACTACAGGCTACAAGATGTGTTATTTTTCCTTCTGTTTGTTCCCATATCTCTGGACCTGTGGTTAAGTAATGAGCATCAATATTCAAGTCATTGAAATATTGATTGATATAAATAGAACCTGGTGTCTCTTTATAAATTCGCTTAGCAACTTCGTAATAGGATCTCGGATCTTCCGGAGCCACATTCGATGGACAAACAGTTACATCAGCCCCCATGGTTTTCAAGAGAGATATTTTATCCTTTGAAGATTTGGAGCTCACTGCAAGAATGCATTTATATCCTTTTATAGCAGCGACCATTGCAATGCTAAAACCAGTATTGCCCGAAGTTGTTTCAATAATAGTGTCTCCTGGCTTTAAATCACCGTTTTTTTCAGCTTTTTCAATGATATAATGCGCTATTCTGTCTTTAGAGGATAATCCTGGATTTTGAGCTTCATACTTAGCTAAAAATTCTCCTTTAAAATGTTGAGTAATGTTGTTAAGTCTTATTAGTGGTGTACAACCTACCATTGATAGTAAGTTATCGTGAACATTCAATTTTTTATGCATAAAGCCAACGTCTTTTCACGTAAGTAATGTTTTTTAAAATAGATAACAGGGGGCTAAATTACGATTTTTTTTCGATTACTTTAAAATTTGCTCCAAATCAAGTAAAAATGCATAATCTTTAGAAAGCTCCTTTAAAGCCTCAAATCGACCAGAGGCTCCACCGTGTCCTGCGTCCATATTGGTATCTAAATATAATTTGTTTTGATCGGTTTTAAGTTCTCTTAATTTTGCCACCCATTTGGCTGGTTCCCAATACTGCACCTGAGAATCGTAAAGGCCTGTGGTAACCAACATGTTTGGATAGTCTTTAGCTTCAACATTATCATAAGGTGAATAGGTCTTGATATACTTATAATAATCTTCTTCATTAGGATTTCCCCATTCATCATATTCACCAGTTGTTAAAGGAATACTCTCATCTAGCATTGTGGTAACAACATCTACGAAAGGCACTGCCGCTATCACTCCGTTGTAAAGTTCTGGAGACATATTGATAACTGCTCCCATTAGAAGTCCGCCTGCAGATCCTCCCATAGCATATAAATGATCGGGAGATGTGTACTTCTGATCTATTAAATACTCAGAAACATCAATAAAATCTGTAAATGTATTTTTCTTATGAAGAAGCTTCCCTTTTTCATACCAATCTCTTCCTAAATATTCGCTACCTCTCACATGAGCAATAGCATATATGAAGCCTCTGTCTAAGAGGGAAAGTCTTGTCGTAGAAAAGTAAGGGTCCATTGTCGCTCCATAACTTCCATAACCATACTGAAGAAGTGGATTATTTCCATCTCTTTTAATGCCTTTTTTATACACTAAAGAGACAGGGATTTCGCTACCATCTTCTGCAGTTGCCCAAATTCTCTCCGAGATATAATTATCCTTATCAAAACTCGGATCTTGAACGTCTTGTTCTTTCAGAACTTTTTCAGTTTTATCTACCATATCAAATTCGATAACCGACGCTGGCGTAGTTAGAGAATTAAAGGAGTATCTCAACTTATTGGTGTCAAAATCAACATTAGTCGTTGTATTTGCTGTGTAAGTTTCACTTGTAAAGGGCAAATAATAATCTTCGCTTTCATCCCAACTTTGTACTCGAATTCTACTCAAACCATTGTAACGCTCACTGGTTACCAAGAAGTTATTGAAAATATCTACTCCTTCAAGTAGAACGTCCTTTCGGTGTGGTATTACTTCTTCCCAATTGGATTCTGAAGTTGACCCGATAGAGGTTTTCATCAGTTTAAAGTTTTGAGCTTCATCTTTATTGGTAAGGATAAAAAAATCATCTTTATAATGAGCTAAATCATACTCTAAACCCCTTCTCCGTTCAGAAAATAATTTAAAGTCAGCGTCTGGTGTGTTAGCATTGAGGATTTGATATTCGTCAGACATCGTACTAGATGACCCGATAATAATGTAATCTCTAGATTTTGTTTTGTAGACATATGCATTGAAGGTCTCATCGCTTTCTTCAAAAATCATGACATCGTCTTCTGCAGAATTATCAAGTTTATGTTTGAAAATCTGATTAGATCTTAATGTTTGCTCATCTTTTCTGGTGTAAAAAAGAGTCTTATTATCATTAGCCCAGGTAGATCCTCCAGTAGTTGTTTCAATCTTTTCTGGAAATAATTCACCTGTCTCTAGGTTTTTAATTTGGATCGTGTATTTCCTTCGACTTACCGTATCTATTCCAAAGGAGGCATATTTATTATCTGGACTTATACTTATACCTCCTAGGTTAAAGTAAGCATGGCTTTCCGCCATTTCATTACAGTCGAACATGATTTCTTCTTCTGCCTCCAAAGATCCTTTTCTTCGGGTATAAATGGGATAATCTTTACCAGTTTCATAACGAACTTGATACCAATACCCATTCAATTTGTAAGGGACAGAGGAGTCATCTTCTTTTATTCTCGCTTTCATCTCTTCAAAGAGATCGGTTTGAAAAGCTTTGGTATGCGCAGTAGATTCTTGATAATACTCATTTTCTAAATTCAGATAGTCGATGACTTTTGGGTCTTCTCTATCATTCATCCAATAATAATTATCAACTCTGTCATCGTTATGAATAGAAAGAGTTTTTGGTTGCTTTTCAGCAGTTGGAGCTTTTATGTCTGTTTTCAATGTTTTCGAATTATCAGTTTTGCAAGATGCGACAAATATAAAGCTTAGAGCTAAGACTGGAAGGAAGTGTTTCATAAGTCTGAAATTTTTTATTAATCTTTATGTAACGTTTAAAAACAGAACAATATACTAAATTTACATTTCACTTTTAAATTAAAATTATGTTTGGAGATATGATGGGTATGATGAATAAAATCAAAGAAACCCAAGCAAAAGTAGAGCAAACTAAAAAGCGACTAGATACCGTCATGCTTGCAGAAAAGAGCAATGATGACTTATTGAAGGTCACTATTACCGCCAATAGAGAACTGAAATCTATTGAAATAGATGATGAACTATTAAAAGATAAAGAACAGCTTGAAGATTATTTAATCTTAACGCTCAACAAAGCTATCCAAAAAGCTAGTGATGTAAATGATACCGAGGTTTCTGCTGTTGCTAAAGAAGGAATGCCAGATATACCTGGGCTAACGAGTTAGAAATATAAAAACTAGCTTAAAATAAAAAAAGCTGAAAAGGCTAAGCTATTATCCTTTTTCAGCTTTTTTTACTTTGAGTGATTAACTATTATTTGACATAGACCACTTTCCGGTTGATGAATTCCATCATACCATCTTTTGCGAGTTCTCGCCCATATCCTGACTTTTTGGTTCCGCCAAAAGGTAACCTTGGGTCAGATTTTACCAATTCGTTAATGAATAGTGCCCCATCACTTACTTTACTAGCATACTCTTGCGCCTTTGAAGTCTCTTTTGTAAACAGACTAACGCCAAGTCCAAATTGAGACTCCTCAGACAACTCAAAAGCCTCTTCTACTGTTTTTACTTTAATCATAGCTGCCAAGGGTCCAAAAGTTTCTTCCTTAAAAGCTGGCATGTCACGAGTGACTTTACCAAGGACTGTCGGTTCATGAAAACACTTGTTTTGATGTCCACCGAGTAGTAATTCTGCGCCTTGTTCTATGGAGTCCTTAACTTGTCGTTGTAATTCATCCGCCAGGTCTTTTCTTGCCAATGGTCCAACTTGTGTATCGTCTAAAATTGGATCTCCAACTTTAAGTTGCCGCGCTGCATCAGTAAATTTCGTTACAAATTCCTCATAAACAGAGTCTTGAATGATAAAACGCTTAGCGGCAATACAGCTTTGACCACTATTGAGCATTCTAGCCTTAACAGCCGTTTTAACTGCCAAATCTAAATCTGCATCCTCTAGGACAATAAAAGAATTACTTCCCCCTAATTCGAGCAAACTTTTTTTGAGGTGCTTACCTGCAATTTGAGCAACTGTAGAACCTGCTTTCTCACTCCCGGTTAAAGTGATTGCTTTTACCCCTTCGTGAGATATTATTTTTTCTGTGACATCATGACCCACAACCAAGCTTTGAAATACTCCTTTCGGAAATCCGGCTTTTGTAAAAACATCTTCTATTTTTTGAGCACATCCAAATACATTGGAAGCATGTTTCAGGAGACCCGTATTTCCCGAAGTTAAAGTAGGTGCTGCAAATCTAAAGACTTGCCAAAACGGAAAATTCCAAGGCATTACAGCAAAAATAGTTCCCATAGGATCATGACGCACAAAACTAGTAGAGGCATCGGTTTTTATATGTTCATCAGAAAGGAATTCTTCGGCATGTTCTGCATAATAATCGCAAACCCAAGCACATTTTTCAATTTCTGATTTTGCTTCTGAAATTGGTTTACCCATTTCTAAAGTTATCATTTGAGCATATTCATCCCTATTATCTCTTAAAACATCTCCCGCTTTTTTCAGGAGCTTCGTTCTATGAGATAAAGGTTTTTGTCTCCATTCTTTGAATGCTGAACTAGCATCACTTAATTTTTGATTTAATTCTTCTGAAGTAAAAGCTGAATATGCTCCTACCTCTTCGTCGTTATGTGGGTTGGTGCTTTTAAATATCATTGGTACATATGATTTGTGATCTTTATTAAAATTAAATTTTTCTCAAACTTGAATGTTGTCCTTTAAGAATTCGATTCTACAGCTGACCAAACTTCAGATAAGAAATGTTCAGTCATCTCTTTTGGAGCCGATTCATTTAAAGAAGGTTTAGAATAAGTGATGTTCTTGGCGGTGTGACCTTGAAACGGTAAACCAAAAGATTTACTTCGTTTTTTACGCTGCTGAAAATTAATATGCTCCTGGAATTCTTGAAAAAAGTCAAAACTTTGACTCCTTTGTTTACCGCGCCAATATAAATCTATTTGACCTGTTTTAGGGTGATATCCAGCTGTAAATAAAGTACCAAACCCTTCTTTAAAAAGGTCATTGTACAATGGCTTTCTCATAAAAGCATCTACCAAATCTGAAGCTGAAAGACCCTCTTCTTTTAAAAGATTTTTTAGAAATAAGGAACGTTCTATCGTTTTATTGAACGCGGCGTTTTCTGGCCAATCCAATCGCTTTTGATGATTTGTAGTAAAAGCGGCGTCGGTAACCACAGCCTTTTCATTTGGAGCCACTTGAACTGTTTTGTAATGGCCAGATTTGTCTACTACAGTTACGTTGTAGGCCATATGAGAAGGGATCCGAATTAATGCGGCCACTGCTTCTTTTACGTTACTACAAAATTCCAGAATATACCTTAAGATAAAGGGCATGCCAAAACCCTCTCCAATAATTTTCCTACCTCCAAACGTGAGCGAAACCGCTAAGCCTTTATCGTTCATACCATCCAAAACACCTAAGAGGCAATCGCTTGTGGCTATGACCCGTCTGTCGTTCCATTTACTAAACAATTGCACTCCCTCAAATAGGTTTGGATGATGATCGTAATTGCGAACGAGTTGAATATCATCACCCTCTAGAACCGCATTTGAGCAACCACTCACATAAAAGGGAGGTTGATAACCCGTGAGAAATTTCGAAGCAATTTCATCTGCTCCTGCAAGTTCACATAACCTGATGTAGGTTGGCCACATCTCTGGCATATGCTCTTTTAAAGCAACTTGAGAAGTTTGTAAATCTACAGACTGTTTCTCGGTTTCATTTTCAATAAGCCATGTCTTGTAAGCTTCCCAATGAGTGAAAAATAAATTTTGCCATTTCTTACCTGGTAAACTAGGTTCAGAAATTGCTGTAAAATAAATCTGCATAGAGATTATTATTATTTTTGAAATTTATAAGAATTGCTTTTAATGAAAAGGCTTTTGTTTTTATTTGGTCAACGATCCTGGTAATTTTGATTTACGCTTATCTTCAACTACCACTGAAGAAAACTGAGAACGGATCGCTTTTATCCACTTTTTAGCTCGTGTGTTTAACTGAAAATCATCTGTCATCATTCGTCCTCTTGTCACCAGAATCCCTATATCTGCACCTTCATATAAGTAATCACCTTTTTTAGCAATTCTCATAAAGAAAGCCTCATTCTCATTTTGGACGGCTCGTCTATGCGTGTCCATTCTATCAAATTGAATATGCCCTGTGTCGTACATTTTCCAAATACCCGATTTTGCTGATCCGGTCACGTACTCGATCGTATCTTTCGTATGCTTAACAATCAATTGGCTCCAACTGTCTATATTTTCTTGTTTTGACCAACGTTTATTCAGTTTTTCAACATCCAAGGTGTAATCCATATTCATCCACTCTAAGATATGAAAAACAAAAAGTGGAGCATCTGCAAGTGCAAATACAGCATGGTTGGTAATTGAGCTTGCACCAGTTACTCTGGGATTGAGTTCTCCAAGATAAATTTCGCCGTTGTCCTGATCTATAAGAAAATCAAGCTCGAAGTAACCCTTATAGCCTTCCTCCCTCAATTGGTTTCCAAAAAGCTGAGTATATTCCACTGCCTTTTTCCTTAATTCTGGAGTAAACGCATCAGGATAGATCTCGTTACCACACCAGCCTCCTTCATAGGGTGTTAACTGTTTAAACCCAACTAACTCCGTCATGAGAGGCGTTACGATGGTGCCGTGTCTAGTCACACAAGCTTCAATAGCGGTTCCTCTACAACGGATACGCTTCATTATTTTTACTTCTTCCTCATCTTCAATTTCGTCTGCATACTCCAGATAATCTTCTTCATTGGAAATAAAGAAAGTCGTGTGACCCGAATCTCCAAAAGGAGTTTGGATCACCAATTCTGTTCCAAGATCTTTAGAAATTTTACGCAGATGTTTGTAATTATCCACCTTAGAAAGTACGTAAGGAACACAAGCTACTCCTGCTTTTTCTGCAATTCTATTGGTATTCACCTTATTATCTAGGAACGTTCTCATTTCTGCTGAGGGGAACATAATTTCTAGCCCAATCTTTTCTGCTAACCTTTCTGTTTCTTCATTAAACATAAGAAACATGGCCTTTCCTGCTCGTCCATCAACACTTCTGGTCTTGATATAATCCTGAACTTCTGGGTGTTGAAGTAGGTAGTTGTTTATGTCTTCTATCCCTTCAAAGTCATCGTGAGGTATTTCATTTTTTGGTGAAAAAACATTAGGATGTAATCCATCAAAACATTCGATGTAAGTAATAAATCTAAAGCCTTTTATCCACTCATCCGCCCCTAAAAGATTAAAGTTAGTGGCACTAATAAAATATAGTGGCTCTTCATTCTTATGGAAAGCTCTCCTGATGTCTGATACCCCGTTCAAATCTTCTTTTTTGGGTCTACCTCGTTTCTTGGACACTACACTAGGGGAGGATTTTTTATTGGTCACCGGCGTCGCTGCTTGTTCAGACTTTCGTTTTCCACGAACAGGAATCTTTGTCTTATCTTTTCCACTGATAGTCGCCGGTTTTGAATCCGTCTTATTATTATTTTTCGACTTATTTTGATTCGAATCTTCTTTATGTTTAGAATCCATAATTATGTTTTAATAGATTATTATTTTTTTGTATTACTTCCCATGGAAGTTACTGTTTTCTGTCTATTCAATACAGCATCTTTAAAAATCCTTAGGCCTAGTTCTGGTCTATATCCGTGAATTTCAGAGACGTCAAGAACAGTTAAAAAATGAATGATTTCCTCGCTAACGACTTGCCCTGGAACTAAAACCGGAAATCCCGGAGGATAAGGTATTATAAAGCAGGAAGCCACTAAAACTCGCCCTTCTTTTATAGTTGGTAAGCATTCACTTAGAGGAATATATTCGTAATTTTCTTCATTATACGCTAGCGTAAACGCCCCTCTTATGTTTCCTCCTGGAACTCCAGGAACCGCTTGGAAGGAGTTGTGGAAATAGCTAAAATCTGGCAAGGGAGGGAAATCTTGAGTCAACGATTCAATTCTATCTTGATGAATTTTACTTTCTGCGGAAGTAAGCGCGAGAAGTTCTTTATCTAATTCGTCTGCTATTTTTAAAAGTGCATTGGTTAAATAGGTGACACTACTTCTAGTCGTCCCAATATTGGTCATCAATAGAACTGTGTTTCTCGACGTTTTATTGATTTGAATATTGAATTTATCCATTAAATACTTATTCTTAAACGTATCCCCATCAACACCTGTTCTGCCTATATGAATAGTAATTTTGGTTGGGTCTAAAACAAACTCATCGTTCTTCCAAGCATCTTCCATTCGATTCCAACCTGTTTTTGGATTGTAATATTCCGATAAACCTGAGGCTCTAAATTCCTTAGGAATAAAATCTCCTATGGTCAACACATCAAAGTATTTTTTTAATTGTGGATGATCGTTAACCTTAGCTCTAAAAACCATCGCTAATTCAATGCTCTTTTCTACAAGCTCATAGCCTTCAAATTGCACCTGTCGCCTACCCGCATCCAAAGACGCTAAAATTTGGTAATTTGGTGAAGTGGATGTGTGTGTCATATATGCCTCCAAAAAGGTATTTTGACTCTTCTTTCTGAAATCTTCATCCCAGATATGTATCATAGAACCTTGTCTAAAGCTACTTAACGTTTTATGAGTACTTTGCGTAGAATACACCCTAATACGAACTTTATCTGGATCTGGTAGCTTTGATATTTCTCCCTTCTTTAAGTTCTTGATGTGTTCTTCATACTCTATCCTATATTTTTCACTTTTATATTTCTTATGAAGTTTATTGGCGACAAACATTCCTGTTCTCTGTTTGTAATTGTAGGTGAATCCTGCAAAAGCAAACCAAGCTTCGTCCCAGAGAAAAATCATATCTGGTTTGATAGCCAGTATTTCCTCCATGACCTTTTCGACATTGTACACCAACCCATCGAATGTGCAATTGGTAAGCAATAGCATCTTGACAAGCTGCATTCTTCCAGCCTCTTTCAGTTGCAATAATTTATCCTTGATTTGTTGTAAAGGTACTGCTCCATACATAGAATATTTTTCTATAGGATAGGAATCTAAATACACTGGATATGCACCTGCTAAAACCAAACCGTAATGATGAGATTTATGACAATCTCTGTCAATTAAAATAACCTCCCCTGGTTTAACCAAGGCTTGAACTACTATTTTATTTGAAGTAGAAGTCCCATTGGTTACAAAAAAAGTATTTAGTGATCCATACGCATCACTCGCCATTTTTTGTGCAGTCTTTAGGGAACCTGTTGGTTGAAGTAAGGAATCCAAACCTCCCTTGGTTGAAGAGGTTTCTGCCAAAAACATATTTCTGCCGTAAAATTTCCCAAAGTCATTGATCCATCGAGATTTAAAAACTGAATTACCCCTAGATATAGGCATGGCATGAAATATACCTGTAGGTTTTTTACTATATTCTTTTAAAGCTGAAAAGAACGGAGTTTCATAGCGTTTATAAATGCCTCTTAAAATGGTGAGATGTAATTCTTGTACATCCTCTGCTCTGTAAAAAATCCTATCGAAAGTTTTTAACGTATTGTCTTTTAAATTTCCTAAGGCTGTATCTGTAACATAATAGGTATCAAGTTCAGGTCTAAATTTTTTGACCAATCGTCCTAATACTGGGCCCAATCGCATTTCTGACTTAGAATCGATATTCAAATTAAGAATGCTTTGAACAAATGGCTCTAGAAATGGAGATATTTTTTTTGACTTGTAAGGAGGAGCATAACGGATAACAACTGCTTGAATATTGCTATTGAATTTTAAAGCAATCATTGCATCCTCAAAAGTTTTTTGAACGACAATTCCATAATTGAATTGATCGTTGCTTGTACAAACTTCATTTAAGTCGTGTCGAAGCTTGTTTTCTTCTTGAACAGAAATATCTTCTACGAACAAAACTTCAAAATAATTTTTCCCTTTTCCATCAAACTTATCGATAGCCTCTAAAGAGTCTGAATTTAAATCATCATCTTCAAAAGCGTTGGGATTACTGCGGTATTTATCGCTGACCAAAAGCTTGGTGATTTCTGAAATCTTATGAGCAAAAGCTGTATACTCTTGTCTTTCTATCATTTCGAGCAGCAAGCCCATTCTAAAAAGTCCAGGAAGCGCAAAATAGCTTTCGATGCTCTCTAATCTTTTAAAAATTTTCTTAACCTTTTCGATTTGCTTGTCACCTTCGACAGAACCTTTTGAAATATTTTCGAGATTTGAGGATTCAAATTTTAAATCATTCCAAGACTCCAATCGAAGTTGACTGATATTATAATACGTAGACATTTTAGGTTTAGAATTTATCATAAGAATTATTGGCTTGAATAAAGTGCTAACTTGTTTCCTTCTGGATCGATAAAAATGGCAAAGTATCCATCTTCATCATTAATAAGAGTTTTGGGCATTACTATTCTACCTCCAGCTTTCTCTACCTTACCAAGAACCAAATTGAGGTCTTTACCGGCATTGAGATATATAAGCGGACCAGATTCTCCAGGTGTTGAACCTGGACCAGCAACGATAGAACCACCTATCCCTTTATTTACAGGGAAAAAAGCCATTGCATAGTTTTTATCAAGATTAGTTTCCATCTCAATATCAAAAATCTGATTATAGAAATTTATAGATTGATTAAAATTTAATGCTGGTATTTCAAACCAACTGATAAAATCTTTTCGTTTACTTTTGTTTTTAGGTGCTGTTCCTCCCATAAATTTTTTTGTTTAATGATTTGTAAATCCTTTATACCCTGCTGGATCCGATGGGTGAGCCTTCTCATGCTCGTGTTCTTGTATTTTCAATTTGGCTAGAGTATCCATTTTGGTGGGCTTGATTAATGGTCCTAAAGAATTGAGATAAGGCAATTCTACGCCATGTTGGTATATGCCAAATTGAACAATATGATCTCTAAAACTTTTTAGAGGCTGTCCTAGCCTTAAAACCCCTAATTCTCGACTTCTTTTAACCCTTTCTATATTTAATTCAATTGGAAAAATCTCTTCATTACCTTCTGCTTGGTAAATGACACGACCATCGGGTCCGCAAACCACCGATCTTCCGCTTCCGCCAGACTCCAGACCATTTACATCAAAGAAGTAACATTGGTTCACTGCTGCCATAGCTCTTACGATAGATAATTCGATATCTCTATCTATTGTACCTGTCATAGTTGGGTGTAAGATCACTTCTGCACCCATAACTGCAAGTGTCCGTACTGTTTCTGGAAACCACATGTCATAGCAAATAGAAATGCCAAATCTTGCAACCCCAGGCACGTCAAAAACACAGAAGTCCTCACCAGAAGTAACCCCAACTTCGTAAGGATAAAAAGGAAACATTTTTCTGTATCTTGTAACCACCTCCCCTCTTGGGTTAATTACTGTTGCGGTGTTATAAATATGACCCTCACTTTTTTCAAAAATTGATCCTGGAAGCAACCATATACCGTGCTTTTTGGCCATAGCTTGCATTTCTTGTTCAAAATTTCCAGGTATTGCGGAAGCGGTATGCGTCAACGGACCGTGACCACACAACTCACTAAAAACTACCATTTCTACCCATGGATAAAGGCTCATTGTAATATCTAATTTCAGTTTCATTAATTCAACATTAGAATTAACCGCTGAAATTTTCATTTGTATTCCTGCAATTGCAAAAGGTCTCATTGAGTATATATTAAGATTCGGTGTATAGATATCTGTTTCTCAAACATCCATTTAATAGTAATTCTTGTTAAATTATGTAAACCAGCTTAAAATCTTGCTCGTTGTACTTCGGGTATATTTTAAAATCTGTTGTTCCAAAATATCTAATCCTTTATTCAATTCCTCGTCTGTAATCACAAGAGGTGAAAGTATTCTGATTACATTTTTGTGTGTTCCCGCACTAAGAAGAATAAGCCCTTCATCGGCGCATCCCTTTACAATTTTATGACAAAGATCTGTGTCTGGAGAGTTTGGGTTATTGTCTTTTATAAATTCTATCCCAATCATCGCACCAATCCCCCTAACATCTCCTATTTCTGTCACCTCTTTTTGTAGATGACGAATGCGCTCCATTACGATACCTCCAACATGAATGGCTCTATCGTTAAGATGTATGTCTTTCATATATTGAATAGTAGCTAAGGCTGCGGCACAACATACTGGACTCCCTATATAAGTTCCTCCAATTGTCCCTGGTAAAGCGGCATCCATAATCTCTGCCTTCCCAACAACAGCTGCTATTGGTAATCCAGAACCCATAGATTTCGCATAGGTACTTATGTCTGGCTGTACACCATAATACTGCCAGCTTGCCCAATGTCCCGTTCTACAGAATCCGCTTTGCACTTCGTCAAAAATCAACATCACTCCATGTTCATCACAAAAGGAACGTAAGCCTTCCAAATATTTTTTGGGTGCAGGATTAAAGCCACCTTCACCTTGAATAGGCTCTATAATAATGGCAGCCACACTTTTTATATCCACCAAGATATGCACACTTTCATAAAGTCGATGCAACTCATTATCTACAAACTCATCTAGGGTTGAGGTACCAGGATGTTTATAGAAATTAGGAAAAGGTAATCTATAAACTTCTGGAGCGAAAGGCCCTGAGGAGAATTTATAATTGACTTTACTGGTTAAACTCATCGCCATGAGCGTACGGCCATGATAAGCTTCGCTAAAACAAATAACCGCAGGTCTTTGTGTAGCTTGCCGAGCGATTTTGATAGCATTTTCAACTGCTTCTGCCCCTGTACTTATCAACATGACTTTGGTCTTATCTCCATGTGGTAGGATTTCTGCAAGTTCTTCGCACAACTTAATATAAGGCTCATAGGTAACCACATTAAAACTCGTATGCAAGTATTTGCCTGCTTGCTCACGTATAGCCTCTACCACTGGAGGTGGGCAATGTCCTGCATTAACGACACCAATACCCCCAGCAAAATCTATCAATTCATTACCGTCTACATCTGTAATAATGGCACCCTTTGCTTCTTTAACAGTAGCTGTGTTAAAAACGCCTACACCGTTAGCGACTATATTTTTTCTCCTGTCAAGGAGCTCCTGAGATTGGGTTTTTTGCTTGATCATGTTTAAAAAAGTTGTCTTTAAATTGTTAGGGAATGAAAAAATGGATATAGAAATGTAATACTAAAAGCAATATGCATATCTTCAATATACAACATTATAATTATACTAAAAAATTATGCTTAAACTAAAATTATAAATGTTAAATATTTTCACGTTTGTAAAGCAATTTTTCTAAAATAGATGTAGAATATGAAATCAAAAAGACAAAATTCAACGGAAAGTTATGCTGATAATATACACTATATCCAATTTAAACATGCATATCACATATAAAATAAGATATTAGGTTTCAGTTTCTAAATCAAAAACTATATTTGCAAGTAATAATTGACCACTGAATGAAATTCACTCCTTTAATAACAGTCTTACTTATTATCACTTATGTCTCGTATTAGCACAGAGCGATTAACCTACTTAGCTGAAAATGAAAATAATCAAGTAGATAATTTGATTTCTTTTCAAAAAATGCAAAGACCTTATAGAGTGGAAATCAACGATTTGTTAAGTATAAGAGTGAAAGCTTTGGACCAAGAATTAACAAGTATGTTTAATCCGATTGATAATTCAGAAAATTCGATGGCAACCCCAGAAGAATTAATTTATTTTGATAGGTTCCTTGTAGATAAATATGGTGAAATAAGGATGAAAAACTCACCCCTCATACATCGTTACATTTAGCGTAAGCATGAGTGTGGAAAAAACAAAAACGATTATTTTGAAATAAAAGATTACAATAAAAAACTAAATTAAGAATTATTAAATATGTTTAAATTACTGATAAAAAACTAATTATGAGTCATCCTAAAATTGCAATTATTGGTTTAGGCTACGTAGGACTACCTCTAGCCGTAGCATTTGCTAAAAAATATCCTGTGGTGGGTTTTGATATAAATCAATCTCGAGTAGATGAATTGAATAGCGGCACCGATCATACCTTAGAGGTTTCAGATAAGGATTTGAAGGAAGCCTTGACCAACAATGACTCTCCTGCCATGAAATTGTCCACAGAGTCCAATGACATGAAAGAGGCGACCATCTTTATTGTAACTGTACCCACACCAACAGACAAAAACAGGCAACCGGTTTTAACCCCTTTAATAAAAGCTAGCGAAACTATTGGGAGCATTCTTAAAGACGGTGATATTGTTATTTACGAGTCCACAGTATATCCAGGAGTAACAGAAGAAATTTGCGTTCCTGTTTTGGAACAATTTTCTGGTAAGACCTTCAACAAAGACTTTTTTGCAGGCTATTCTCCCGAAAGAATTAATCCAGGAGATAAAGAACATACCATTACTACTATACTGAAGGTAACCTCAGGATCTACCCCTGAAATCGCTAAACGAGTAGATGATTTATATGCTTCGATTATTACAGCAGGAACTCATTTAGCCACTAGCATAAAAGTAGCGGAAGCTGCAAAAGTGATTGAAAATTCGCAAAGAGACATCAATATTGCTTTTGTAAACGAGTTGTCTAAAATTTTTAGACTTCTAGATATAGACACCAACGATGTGTTGGAGGCTGCGGCGACCAAATGGAATTTTATAAAGTTTTCTCCTGGTTTGGTAGGTGGACACTGTATAGGTGTAGATCCGTATTATCTAGCCCAAAAGGCTTTGGAAGTAGGCTATAATCCTGAAATTATTTTATCTGGTCGTCGAATGAACGATGGGATGGGGAAATATGTAGCCAATGAAGTTATAAAATTAATGCTCAATAAAGAAGCAAAAGTAAAAAATGGAAAGGCTTTAGTATTAGGTATCACCTTTAAGGAAAACTGTCCAGATACTCGTAACACCAAGGCAATTGACGTAATAGAAGAGTTGAAAAGTTACAATATGAATGTAGACGTTTGCGACCCTTGGGCCAACAAACAAGAAGTAAAAACTTTATTTGATATTGATTTATTGAGGTGTGAAGATCTCAAATCTACCTACGACACTATTGTTTTAGCTGTATCTCACAATGAGTTTTTAAATTTAAATTTTGAAGCTTTAAAAAATAATAATGCCGTTATTTTTGATGTGAAATCTTTTTTACCAACCGATAAAATTGACGGCCGATTATGATGTACAAAACAGCATATCATTCACAGGATTTATCTAAATTTCGGTTTTTAGTGACTGGGGGAGCTGGATTTATCGGTTCTAATATCGTTGAATACCTGTTGAAGTTTGGAGCAAAACACGTCCGAGTTTTAGATAATTTATCTAATGGCTACAGAACCAATATTAAAGAATTTGAGACTGAATCTAACTTTGAATTTATGGAAGGTGATATCAGAAAGTTTGAGGATTGTGATCATGCCGTTGAAGATATCGATATCGTTCTTCATCAAGCGGCCTTAGGATCTGTGCCAAGATCTATAGATGATCCTATTTTGAGTAATTCTGTAAATGTTTCTGGATTTTTAAATATGCTGGTCGCTTGCAAAAATTCTAAAACTGTAAAACGTTTTGTTTATGCGGCTTCTAGCTCAACTTACGGCGATAGTCCTACTTTACCTAAAGTTGAAAACAATATAGGCAAGCCTTTATCCCCTTATGCCGTGACCAAATATGTCAATGAACTGTATGCCGATGTATTTGCTAAAACCTATGGGCTTGAAGTTATTGGCCTGCGGTATTTTAATGTTTTTGGACCTAAGCAAAGTCCAGAAGGTGCCTATGCTGCAGTCATTCCCTTATTTATGCAAGCGTTAAAAGATCAAAGCTCACCAACCATGAACGGAGATGGCGAGCAAACCAGAGATTTTACGTTTGTAGAAAATGCAGTACAAGCCAATATCAAAGCTGCCTTTGCAGATGAGAAAGCAACCAATGAGGTTTATAATGTCGCTTGTGGCGACCGCATCAGCTTAAATCTGCTTTGGTCGGCTTTAGAAAAAGCGTCTGGTAGTTCTTTAAAAGCAATCTATGGTCCACCAAGACAAGGCGATGTAAAAGATTCTTTAGCTGATATAAAGAAAGCAAAAGAATTAATGGGATATGAGCCTAAATTTAATGTAGAAGAAGGAATAAAAATAACTTGGGACAACTTCAATAAGAACTAAGTTAAGCTATGCTTTAAGCATCAAGGTAGAAACTCCTAACAATTTGTCCTTCAAAAGCGATACATAAATCGTTTATTTTTTTTGAATTTTTGAAATCCCTTCTTATAAAAAAAACCTGCCATCTCTGGCAGGTTCAACTTAATCAAAACAAAATTAATCAATATTAGAATTTTAAGTTAATCGCAAGATTAAACTCATCATAAATAGTTTTGTCACCTAAGTTATCAAAAAAGCTACCTGAGCCATATCTCACGTTATATTTTGTTCTATCAATACTAAGATTTGTAGTCGCTGAATTTTCAGTCATTTTCAAATCAAAAGCGATTGGATTGGTATTTCCTTTAATAGTAAGATCTCCAGACACCCCATACACATCGCCTTTTTTGGCCACTGTCGTAATGACAAATTTTGCAGTTTTATGAGTTTCTACACCAAAAAAATCATCTGATTTAAGATGCCCCATTAAGTCTGTTCTTTTGTCTCCTTCAAGATCAGTAACGTCAATAGAGGTCATATCTGCAGTGAATTCACCACCAATTAATTTTCCGTCCTCCATCAAGAAAAAACCGTCTTTCAAATTGATAGTTCCTGAGTGAGAACCCGTTAATTTTTCTCCTTCCCATTGGATGGTACTTTCTTTAACGTCAACTTGTTTCTTTTCAACCGTGTTGGTAAAAGCTACCAAGCCTAAGATAATTGTTGTGGCTAAAGCGCCTTTAAAAACATTCATTTTCATAATTTTAAATTTAGGGTTTGTGTTTATATTAAATTCTAGTAAATAATTCGTCTTTGGATTTTCTTACTTTCTTAGCATCTTTCAACTGATCGGTTTCACTTCTATAACCCACCGTTGCTAAAGTGACAGATTTCAGGTCTTTGGATTTCAAATCCAATAACTCATCAAATTCAGCTGAATCGAATCCTTCCATTGGGCAAACATCTATTTTAAGGTCTGCAGCTGCAGAAAGCAAATTTCCCAACGCAATGTAGACTTGGCGAGATGCCCAAATGTGTTTAACGTCTTCAGTAAATGTTAGCACAGAATTCTGAATCATTTCTCTTAAATCCTGAAAATCTTCTACTGGTTTATTTCTTGTTTCGCTATTATTTTTAATGAACTTATCAAGATACTGTTTATCCACATTGGTGTTGTAAGCAAAAACCAACAAATAAGAAGCGTCTGTAATTTGAGGTTGACCAAAAGCGGCTGGCTTTAGCTTAGCCCTAACATCAGGATCTTCTATCACCATCACTTCATAGGGTTGTAATCCGTAAGAAGAGGCAGACAATCGGATGGCTTCTAATAAGGTTTCCATATCATCTTTAGACACTTGTTTTTCTGGGTTAAATTTTTTCGTGGCATATCGCCAGTGTAAATTCTCAATGTATTTATTCATATATCAATTTCTTAGTTTGTTTAATAATAAGTTCAAATTTATTAATTCTTCAGAAGATAAATTGTCTGTAATATTCATCTCAGCATTATCGACCGCAGTATTAATAATACTTAAAGTTTTGACCCCTTGAGAAGTAATGGTTATATCGACTTTTCTCCGATTGGATTCGCACTGCTCTCTTTCTACATAACCTTTTTTTATTAACTTATCTACTAGACGCGTCGTGTTACTCATTTTATTAATCATCCTATCTTGGATAGTTTGCAGAGAACTTGGCTTGCCTTTCATGCCTTTTAATATTCTTAAGACATTAAATTGTTGTGTAGAGATATCAAATGGTTTTAAAGCAAAAGTGATTTCATCTGTTATCCAACTTCCTGTAAAAAGGAGATTAAGTAAGGCTCGCTTAGATTCTGGTAACTCTTGTGAAATTTTCAACTCTTTTTCGATAACCATGTTGTAACAATATTTGTACATACAAATGTATAACTCCTTAAGAAATGAAAAATTAAATTCTTTGTTAAATTACCACTAGCTTTTATGAATGTAAATTTTAAACGATTTTCGACTCTAGTCATGCAAGCTGTTAGGAATATTGTATTTTTACGACTTAAGATAATATTTAATCATGGAAAATTTAAGTGAAAAAAAATGGAATGAAGGTCTTAAAGCCTCTTCTAATTCAGAAATAATTGATGTAAGAACTCCTGATGAATTTAACGATGGTTATATAGAAGGAGCTCGCTTATTGAATATTCAAGACTCTAGTAAATTTATGGAAGAAGTTGAAAAACTTGATAAAGACAAGGACTACTATGTGTATTGTAGATCCGGCAGACGAAGTGAAATGGCTTGCCAACTCATGGAAAAAGCTGGAATTGATCATGCTTACAATTTGGAAGGTGGAATATTGGATTGGACTGGTAATGTAAAAAAATAGTATGAAAACTCTCACACTTTTAGCTGTTATCTGTCTTTTCGTTTCCTCATGTCAATCTCCAAACGAATCTACTCCTACATTGGTATCTTCTGAGGAAATGAAGAAATTAATGGACATGGATTCTATACAATTGATCGATGTTAGATCTTTGGAAGAATTTAGGGAAGGTCACCTTAAAGGCGCACAAAATCTTATTTATGATAATGATTTTGCTCAGAAAATAAGTCAACTTGATAAATCAAAACCTGTGGCGGTCTATTGTAAGACCGGAAGAAGATCTGAAGAATGTGCCAATATTTTAAAAAAAGCAGGATTCAAAAAGGTTTATGACTTGAAAGGAGGTTTAAGCCAGTGGAAATTTGAAGAAGAACTCGTTATAGATAGTTTACGCTAGAAAATGTAAGTTGTAATATATATAAACAGGGATTATTCATCAGAAAAAAATATATTTGCATAGATTATTTAATTAAGCCTTATGAAATTTATTATCTCTAGTACATATATGTTGAAAAACCTTCAGACTCTTGGAGGTGTGATCAACAATAATAATACGATGCCTATTTTGGATAATTTCTTATTCGAATTGGATCATAATTCCCTCAAGATATCAGCTTCAGATCTAGAAACCACTATGAGTTCTGCCCTAAATGTAGAATCTAGTGACCAAGGTGAAATTGCTGTTCCTGCAAGGTTGTTGCTAGAAACGCTTAAGTCGTTTCCAGAACAGCCACTTACCTTTCATAAACTGGACAATCATACTATTGAAATAAGTTCTGAACAAGGAAAATATGCTTTAGCCTATGCGAATGCAGAAGACTTTCCTTCTCCTGTGAGTATTGAGGATCCTAGCCAAACCGTTTTGGTCGGTGATATTTTAGCGACAGCAATCAACAAAACTATTTTCGCTACAGGAAATGATGATTTAAGACCAGTGATGAACGGTGTCTTTTTCAGATTTACACCAGAAGCTTTAATTTTTGTGGGGACAGATGCTCATAAACTTGTGAAGTATTCTAGAACAGATATAAAAGCAGACAAGCCAGCCGAGTTTATCATGCCTAAGAAACCTTTAAATCTTTTGAAAGGTGTTCTTTTAGGAAGTGAAGAGGATGTTCAAATAGAATTCAATGAATCGAATGCAAAATTCAGTTTTGAAAATTTAGAATTAACCTGTCGATTGGTTGATGGCAAATATCCCAATTATGAAGCCGTCATCCCACAGGAAAACCCAAACACATTAACTATAGATCGCTCTTTATTTTTGAGTTCTGTGAGAAGGGTTTCGATTTTTTCTAATAAAACCACTCATCAAATCCGCTTAAAAATCGCAGGAGCAGAATTAAATATTTCTGCAGAAGATTTAGATTATTCCAATAAAGCGGAAGAACGCTTAACTTGTGATTACCAAGGAGATGATTTAACAATTGGATTCAATTCCAAGTTTTTAACAGAAATGTTGAATAACTTAAACTCGGAGGATATCAAAATCAAAATGAGTTTGCCAAACAGAGCTGGAATCCTAACTCCAGTAGATGGCTTGGAAGAAGGCGAACACATTACTATGCTTGTCATGCCAGTTATGCTAGGGAATCAATAATCAATTTCATCGTTTTGTAAAATAACAAAAGCCTCCAATTTGGAGGCTTTTTGAATTCTGACAAACAAAACCTAATTTTTCAATATAGGGGCTTTTGTATATACGAGAACTTATCTATGACGGTTCTATTAATTAAAAAACTTAATACTAAAAGGGTAATGCGTTGGTTCGCCATTATTTGCTTTTATAGCATTAATGATGGGAAAAATTAAAGTTAACAAGCCAACAATGGCTAGAGTAATAAATCCAACTATGATGAGCATAAGTGGAATAGATATGATGCCCAAAATAATCATTGTCAATTGAAAATTCAAGATATCTTTTCCTTGCTGGTCCATATGCTCTACCTTATCCTTTTGGGTCAACCAAATCACTAAGGGAACAATAAATCCTCCAAAACCTGTAAAAAGGTTGAGTAATTGCGAAAGGTGTGTAAACAATAAAAGTTGTCTATCCTCTCTTAATAATGGGTCTTGATATACTTCCATGAATCCTTGTTTTTATAATAAGACTACTTCTTTTCAAATTCGTTACAAATTTTAACAATTAAATCTTAAAATATAAAAATTCAAGGTCTTAATTCTAAATCAAATTCTATGTGTATTAAAGAAACAGACTGTAAATTTGCATCATGATAAATAATGATACCATAATTGCTTTAGCAACTGCTTCTGGAAGTGGAGCTATAGCAGTGATTCGTGTGAGCGGAAACCAAGCCTTGGAGTTGTGCTCTCCCCTATTTGAAGCTAAAAGTGGAATTTCCATCTTAGACCAAAAGAGTCATACGTTGCAACTGGGGACTATTCAAGATGGGCAACGCATATTAGATGAAGTTTTAGTGAGCGTTTTTAGAGGTCATAAATCTTACACTGGTGAACCCACTGTTGAAATTTCTTGTCACGGGAGTTCTTTTATTCAAAAAGAAATCATTCAATTATTAATCAAAAAAGGATGCCGTTCTGCACAGCCCGGTGAATTTACCTTAAGAGCTTTTTTAAATGGTAAAATGGACTTGAGTCAGGCCGAAGCCGTAGCCGATTTGGTCTCTAGCGATAATGCTGCAAGCCACCAGCTGGCCATGCAACAGATGCGGGGTGGATTTACAAACCAAATTCAAGAACTTCGACAAGAACTTTTAGATTTTGCTTCTTTAATGGAACTTGAACTCGATTTTTCTGAAGAAGATGTTGAATTTGCCAATCGTGAGCAATTTCAGGCATTGGTCTTAAAAATACAAAAGGTTTTATCGCGGCTTATCGATTCGTTTGCTGTGGGAAATGTCATTAAAAACGGTATTCCAGTTACTATTGTCGGTGAACCTAATGTGGGTAAATCTACCTTGTTGAATGCCTTGCTCAACGAAGAACGAGCTATTGTAAGTGAAATTGCCGGCACAACTAGAGATACGATAGAGGATGAAATTTCTATAGGTGGTATTGGTTTTAGATTTATAGATACTGCCGGTATTCGAGAAACACAAGATACTATTGAAGGGCTTGGTATACAGCGAACTTTCGAAAAAATTAAACAGTCCCAAGTCATTATTAAATTAATAGACAGCCCCAAACTTTTTGATGATCAGCAAAAATTAAGAGCAACCGAATGGAAACGTGTTAAAGAAGATATACAACAGTTGAAAACCAACTTCCCAGAACGCCCTTTCCTCCTACTGGCAAATAAAGCTGACCTGCTTTCTCCAGAAAATAAGAACCTATTAACTAAAGAATTTAAGGATCTTCTTTTTATTTCAGCTAAGGATAAAACGGGCATAGAAGAAATCCAAACTCGATTGCTCAGTTTTGTAGATGATGGAGCGCTAAGGAATAATGATACCATTGTGACCAACTCAAGACATTATAATGCATTATTATTGGCTCTGGAAGAGATCAATAAAGTACAAGAAGGACTTAATGAAAACTTGACCACAGACTTACTCGCGATCGATATAAGACAGGCTTTATACCATTTTGGAGAGATTACAGGAGAAGTCACCAATGATGAATTGCTTGGAAATATATTCGCGAATTTCTGTATTGGGAAGTAAGATTCCTTGTTGAAATAACAAAGATTCCTCGTCGAAGCTAAAAAGCTTCTCTGTCGGAATGACATTTCGAAGGTGTCATTCTGAAGGAGCCTTTTCGGTGACTGAAGAATCTTAACTGTCGAAAAGCTAAAGTATATCATAGAAACAAAAGATTCCTCGACGAAGCCAAAAAAGCTTCTCTGTTTGACTGACAATACGCCGCTGTCATTCTGAAGGAGCTATTTAGCGACTGAAGAATCTTAACTGTCGGAAACACAAAGATTCCTCGTCGAAGCTAAAAAAGCTTCTCTGTCGGAATGACATTGAGATTCCTCGTCGAAGTAAAAAGAGCTTCTCTGTCGGAATGAACTGTGCTTAAAAACAAACTTTTGATTGATAACTTTCGTTAAACATTGTCTTATTTTTTGCAATAGCAAAGGCTTGTTTTAAAAGTTTATTTGCTAGTGCTATTTTTATTACTCTTTCAGGCTTGCCCTTCTTCTTTAAACGTTCATACATTTCCACGCA